>Ga0126342_10015618_pt1 | contig 13300 bp, 9 predicted proteins | sample Cyp1metagenome_FD_92528 | JGI IMG/M metagenome (GOLD analysis project Ga0126342, IMG submission 92528) | Coral microbial communities from Lord Howe Island, Old Settlement Bay, Australia - Cyphastrea 1 metagenome | ecosystem: Host-associated > Invertebrates > Cnidaria > Coral ...
TCATCCTCATCATCCTCATCATCCTCATCCTCATCATCCTCATCATCCTCATCATCCTCATCATCCTCATCATCCTCATCATCCTCATCATCCTCATCATCCTCATCCTCTTCATCCTCATCATCCTCATCCTCATCATCATCATCATCATCATCATCCTCACCCTCCTCATCCTCATCCTCATCATCCTCATCATCCTCGCCCTCCTCATCCTCATCCTCATCCTCATCATCCTCATCATCCTCATCATCCTCACCCTCCTCATCCTCACCCTCCTCATCCTCACCCTCCTCATCCTCACCCTCCTCATCCTCATCCTCATCCTCATCCTCATCATCCTCATCATCCTCATCATCATCATCATCATCCTCCTCCTCATCATCATCATCCCCATCATTCGCAACATCATCATCATCATCATCATCATCATCAACAACAACAACATCCTCATCCTCATCATCATCCTTATCATCATCACACATATGTTGCATTGTCTCGAACATCTTCGTGCAGATTCGGGCTTCATTTGGGGGGCGTTTGTTTTTGATATTGCGTTTCTTTTGCTTACAACACTTGGCGAGAGACGATTACTGCATTGGGGGGGGTTTTCGCTTGCTGGACTCAATAGATTTTGCAACCCTACAACAGCCCTGCTCATCATACTCACCATCCTCATTTTCATCCTCAGCATCCTCATCATCCTCATCATCCTCATCATCCTCATCATCCTCATCATGCTCATCATCCCCATCACCTTCATCATCCTCATCATCCTCTTCGTCCTCATTATCGTCGTCATCAACTCATTCCTATTACCATCACTTTGATCATCATCAGTTTCCTTCATCATTCTGGTCAGCAACCTCATCAAGGCGCTGTTTGTGACTTGCAGCAACTCCAAAAAACCACGTAAGACCGTTGCCGCATTCTGACTTCACCTTGCTAATCCCCCTTATGATTACCACCCTACCCCAGCCCTGCTAGCTTTCGTACCTCCCCTCTGGCCTCAAGTATTCTCGGAAGGTCAGTAGATGGAGACGGAATGTGTCTGATCATTTACCCTTTCTGGGAGGCCAGTCGAGCCAGTGCCGAATGAGGCAATTTACGTTCCTTGCCATTGCAAAGGTGGAGGTTTCAGACGGTTAGGCTCAATCAATCAACGTGAGAGAGAGAGAGAGAGACATAGAGAGAGAGAGAGAGAGCGAGAGAGCAGACTCCACAACTTTTGACGAGATATTTGATCTTGTCATTGTGTTTGTGGAATTCGGAGACTCATCAATCTGAGTAAAGGCCTCGATTGCAAAATGCAACCTAAGCATCGAAAATAAGCCTACCATGTGTGAGCAAGCGAGAAGGGCTGAAAGAATTGTGCTTCAGCGTCATGACGCTATCCTACTTCAGTTTGGATTATCCCATCCCCAAGTTGTTTGGGGAGTTTCGGCCATGCGCCCGCGTGCTTTGGAGAGATTTCCCTTCTCGGGCCCATGGAATTTGGGAGTTTGAGGAACTGCTCAAGTCCAAGGGATGCCAATTCGGTTTCAACAACGGAGCCTTGGCTGGGGGCTGGCGTCGGCAGGGTAGCCATATCCCACAATTCGGTGCCCCCAAAGAGGAACTCATTTGTGGATAGGTCGGATAGGTGGCAGGAAAGTGTAGATGTGTGCTATTTGATGGCAGCCTCGCAACTGTAGAATTTTTTCCATGAAATTTATGTCATAGGAAGATTGGAAGGTCGGAGAAAAACCAATAGGATGGCCATGCGGAGATCAGGATGGGAGAGCGCCAACTACTTTGACCCTGATATGCCTGGTGAGCAGCATGGCAATGCCAAGGGCTCCTTTCGAAGACCTATGTACCAGGAGATTCACTGATCATCACAGATGTTTGTGCGGGCTTGTTGGCTTTGGAGCGGGTCTTTTCCGGACTTTGATTTACGGCTTTTCTAGTAGTTCGGGTGCAGCAAAGCTGCCAAAGGTTGCCAAAGATTCACAGCTTTGGCCTGGAGTCGACACCAGGATTTGGTGGAGAGGGAATGCAAAGAGATGGCTAGCTTCGGCGGAATTTGCAGCTCGGCATGATGGAACGATATGGAACGTATGTTATGTTTCTGGATCTGGTGTAGGTTCAAGATTGTTCAAGATGTGTCATCGTTTCAATGGAATCGGCTTTTGCCTTAAAGCTGCCAGGTAGTGGCATGTCACATTCAAACGCTCTACCAAGGACTTCTTTGACTTTCAATAGTAGACTTAGTAGACGGTGGAATCCATTTGGAATTTAGCTCCAAACAGATCCAATTAATAATTACACTGTGCGCAGCAGAAGCAACCCATGCTACCCATGCATGGCCCATGCTGCCAAAGGCTACTGGCCGTTCGCCAAATACCACGTGTCTGGACCTGGCGCGGTCGCTTTCATGGACCGCATGGTGCCCAACAGGTGTGGTTTGAAAGTGCTGAGAGCTCGTGACAGCTCGTGACAGCTCGTGTTTGGAGTCTTAAAACCGCTGGCTTTGGAGGCTCCCCAATGTGGGTCGCTGTGCCCTCTCCTACTTTTTGACCCCGCAGGCGTGGATGAACTGACAAGACTGACAAGGTTGTTTTAGAGGTGAAGAAAAGATAAGAAAAGTAAAGCTTCAGCTGCTGCCTCGATTTTGTGTGTGCTTTTTCCATGCCACATTAAACTAGGGGATTTTGGAGAGATGATTTGATTCTGACTCATTATTCGATCACCTTTGCAAACCAAGGTTTCATGCGTGTTTGCACTTCTTACTTTGATGCCACAAGCAGGAAATGATGGCGAATAGACACGAGAAGAGTCTGTCATGCCTCGGCAGGGCAAGATCAGCTCCGAAGTGATGCTGGTGCGATTAGCGGAGGACAAATTCTATGTTGTGAGCTATCCTGAACAGGACGCCATCGAGAATCATTGAAAGGGAGACAGGAACGATTCTGCAGGTGTTACTGTATGTCATATGATGTCATATGTTCCTTTTGGTAGTGGAACATTTGACTTCAGCTTCTCCAATGCTTGGAAATTCCCAGGAACATTTTGACTGGAGATGGCTTCATATGCACAAGCCCTCCGAGGGAGTAGAGATCGAGAATGTCACTGCCAACTTTGGCACGCATGCCTGGCATGTGATGCAACAGCTGTTCCGGATCCGAAACAAACCGCCCCCGAGTGAATCTTTTGAAGGTCTTGTGAGTTTTGGGCTAGAACAATGAAAGCAAACACAACTCAACAAAATTCCCAGAATGAAACCAACGGTCCTTTTTCAAATCCATTTTTTGACCATTTTTGGCTTAAGAAATCCAGAGGAATCCAATGGGTTTTCCCACCAGGCTGATGGTCTCTGGCCCCGAGAGCCGTCGGGTGCTGGGCGAATTGGCGGGAGATGCAGAGGCCTGGTCCAAGGCGCTAGGGCCGGTGAACGGGTCGAAGTTGGGAAAAAATGGTTGAAACCTTGGTGCACAATTTGTGGAATGAGTTAAAACTGAGTTAAGACATAGATCAAACACTGATCTAGATGAGAGATTCATTTTTTTTTGGAGGTGGTTGCCGAGGAAAATGGCAAGCGGTGATTGGCCTTTGGTTGCAGCGCTGAAATGATATTGTGTGTTCTTTTTCTTTTGAATGGTGATGGGTCTAGTCTCCAGCGACATGCCTTCAGGCATGGAATGGAGGGTTTTGGAGGTGGTTCACCGCCAGCTCTCAAGCGCCGGCTCCATTGCCAGGACAATTTTAAATTTTATGCCTGGAGAGAAGTTGAACTCGCAGGCATCCCTTGCTTGGGACCTCAGTAATTCAGGATTGGATAAAAACTGTTGAACATCCCCAAAACATCATCCAAAAACTGGATTATCGGATAGACATGATAACATCATGATAACATCATGATAACATCATGATAACATCATGATAACATCATGATAACATCATGATAACATCATGATAAACTGGACTGTGTGACATGTTTGACCTGTTTGATCATGGTCAAACCATCCCAAAGGCCCAATGCTGTGCCCCCAACTGTAGCACCAAGGCCGGGCCTTGCGCGTGTCCTTCACCGGAGAACTGGGATGGGAACTTCATCCCGCCACGGCAGATGTGGCCCCACTGTTGGGGCGGCCCAGTCGGTGTCCGGAGAGATGTGGGTGAGAAAGCCGCTAAGCCGATGAGGCAGGAATGGAATGGAATGGATAGCAAAGATCAGCAATCGCATTAAACTCTTGGACTCTATCTACATGTGGAGCGTTTCATAGGTTTAGGCTTCACAATGGCTGGGGCCGACATGTAGCAGAGACTGCACAGCAAACATACGCTGCAACCCAACCAGCACCAGCTTCCAGGAACAAGGCGCTCCTTCTGTTTGTTATGGCAATTTCGCATGTGGAAATCCCCAAGTCCCCAAGCTCTAAGAGCAGGTACCCACTACACAGCAGCCTGTGCTGAAAGTTTTGCACCTGGAGCACCCTTGGCCTGAGGTACCATGCGCTGAAAAAGGCCGAACCGCGGCTGAACGATTGGGGAGGCTACGCCATGGGATCTTTCCGTCCCCTGGCAGGTGTGAACTCGGTGCTGCCATGCAAAAAGTTGCTGACATCTATATACATCTATCATCTATCACATCATCGGCTCATGGGTACTGATGGGTACTGATGGGTACAGTCCATCTTGTTGCTCTCAAAATTCAATGAGTCCCACAGTGTTGGTGAGCCACTGGAGCCCAGGTTTGGAGAAAGGCTTCAAGGCATTTGGCTCCGTTCCTTGGCCGAATCCCATGTGAGTCATGTCACTGACTACAACGATGCGCCGCGCCCAGGACATGACGAAGGATCACCAGGCCTTAGAGGCTGGAATCAGCCAGGAGCTGAGCCGACTCCATGCGGTGCTGTGCTGGCACCAAAATCAGATACACATTGGAGGCCCCAAAGACCTGCAAAATCAGGTCATTTTCAGTAGGAAATGATCTTCATTCATACTTTTGACCTTCACATTTCATGAAGAATCAGGGGAGAGACAGAGAAAGAGGAAAGCTCTGGCACCAAGGTGGTAAATTCCTTCGCATGGAGCATCCCCTGCCTGTGTTGAGACTGGGTTTGATCTCATTTCAGCATGGCTCGGTTGGTCGCATGCCCTATGCCTTTTCTTGACGCAAGAAGGACATAAATCCATGTCAGACTTGGGAGACACATTAAGTGGTTCTCGGTACGACATTTCCATATCTCCAATCTTCTACCGCTGCCAAGTTGACAGGAAAGACTTCATTGGGAGGGATGCCCTTGCTGCAAACCCTACACCAGTGCCTGCCTCGGCCGGTTCTCCTCCTTCAAAGGCAAAACGATAGCTTTCTCGGTTTGTAGGTCTGACTTCTTACTTGCAAGGGCATCCCCCCATAATGTCAGCTTTGGCAAAAGTTCGTGATGGAACACTTTGTACTTGGGGTGTGAGTTGCCCAATTTTTGATGAACAGGAGTGACTTGAGATGCTTGCTTCCAGACAACCAAGGAAAGGCGGTTGGTCCACTTAGCTGTGTCAGCACCAGAAGGCGAGAAGCACATCGCATCCTTCAACCAACGACATTTCTTCGTTTAAGCAAGTTGAATTTGGCATGCTTGTTCTCTGCAAGGCACTGATTGCGCTGGGAACGAACCCATTTTCAACGAAAGTACAGGACTTCGCTTTTACTCGAGGAATTGTGACCGAATACACTTTCCTGCATTCCCAAGTCAGTTGAGATTGTGATTCGTTTGAGACGGCGAGATTTCAGGAGAAGTGGTGGGTTTCACGACTAGCGGAGGGTTGCAAGCTGAGTTTCTACCTAGATCAGACTTGCGGAAGACTATTCCTGGATCGCGTGCGTGAGCCTTCCATGACTCAGGTACGGCTACCTTGCACAGCAGAGCATTGCCTTTGGGTATGTCAAACCCTTAAGAACAAGTAGGCACTTTGAGACTTAGAACGCGTTGTTTCGAGCATCATGAGCATCATGAGCACCTGAGTTCACTGAAACATTCTGCCAGTAAGAAAGAGCCTTGATGAAGTCTTCAATTTTGAGCCAAACGACAACGTCGATGAAAGCAGTTGGCTTGGCAGATCTTCCACTGAGAACTCACAGGTCGCTTCTTCCGCGTTGGATGCCAACGCATCCTTGGCGGTTGAGGCACGACAACGATTCATTACTGCTTATCTTGTCGCTGTTTAAGGTGTTTTTTGTTTACTTGCGACTTCTGCTGACTGGTCCTGCAACATGCTATCAAAACTGCCGCGAGAAACACATGGAAACACACGCGATGACTAGTTGCAAGTTCAGTTGCAAGTTCACCTGATTGGTTCGGCTTGTGAGTTCAAGCGCCAAAGGGGTGTTGGAAGCTCTTAGCTATGGAGCCATGGATTGATCCAAAATTGGACAGGTTGTTGGTGAACGCGTTCCCGCCAGAGTGCAAGAAAAGCGGAGCTGGCATGGAATTGCCTTCCACTGCAATTTGATGTGAGCTGATTCCAACAGAATTATTCCAGCGAAGCGGCAAATAGACTAGCTCCAGATTGAAATGAACTTTCCCATGCTATACACAGCGGTTTTGATATTCTGATTGCAGTGGCCTGGTTTCTTATAGCGTTCCCATGGCCCAGGGGCTTCCCAGTGAAGCCTGTGGAGGCTCGAGCCAGCATCTGTCCAGGATCGGATGATCAGCTCTTGGTTTCAAAGAGAATCAGCCCTTGCAGGTGGCAAGCCAGACCTTCATCAGGATGGAGCAGGTTCGTTCAACTTGAGGAAAAAGATGAAGTCATACAGTTGTATGATATCAGTGATATACAATGTTGTGAATATCTTATACGTATACATGCATGGTTTCTGACTTAGCCTTCTCTATGGCTGTACATGGTCATTTTCCAATTGCACTTATTGGTTTTTGCGAGTAGTTGTTGCTGGGGGTGGTGGTGGTGGCGGCGACAATGGTGGTAGTAGTGCTCGTGATGGTCATTCAACACGATCATGATGTTGATGCAGACAAAACAGCTAATGAGTAATGACATTTGATGGCTTGGGATGAACAAGAAAGAACCATGTGTAATACATAACCACCAGGAACCAACAGCAGCACCAACATTTCAGCCAGCGATTTTGGTTCGCTCATTAGTTCGCCAGGCGCCAGCAGCAAGGCAGGGGGACATGTGAACCGGCCATGGAAATGCAGTACCTGTGTTGGATCTGTGTTTTCATGCCATTTGTCACCAAGGGATTCTGCTTGAAGACTAGGCAGAAGCCAGATGTATCTCCGTTGTTGCCTATAGCTGAAAAGCCTAATCTTAAGTTTCCATCTCTAGATTTGCAGCTTACAACTTTTTCAACTTATCCTGTTTGCTGAACTGGAGCAACTGGAGCCTTGGGACATTGCAGACCTTCAGGCCGAGCCTCTGAGATGTGCTCGTTGGCTTCAACGACAGCGTGACTCAGGCGGGGCTTGGATGGCCAAGTTGTTGAGGTTGAATCACTGAAGATGAAGGTTTCTGCCTAGACATCTCACGGTGGAGCAAGCGATGACCTGCTGAGGTTTGCTGAGGGGCTCAAAAAAAGGCTTGGAATTTGAATGTAAATATGTGTACAAAAGAATGCATAGGTGAGAAACTCGGGAGCAAGTGGAAGGTTTCCGCCAGAGACATTCCTGCCTCACTTTCAAGTGGGGCGCTCTTCCTGTCTCCTGCAGTCAATTAGAATCTCTTTCTTGGTTGCCAGTTTGGCAAAGTAGATGAGTAGATCGGCATGCACAACTATTGCAGCTTGGACTATGAAAAGACCCGAGCTGCAGTTGGAGTGGTGGGCTTCCTAATTTGTTGTATAGCTCTTGTGCGGGTGTGTTGTTGCGCTTCCCCAGATGTCCAACCAGAGAAGTTCCTAACTGCTCTTAGCCAAAAGCGTCTGCCTTCAGAACTTGAAATGCACGAGTGCAGGTTTGAACGTGGCTCAAAGCACCTTAAATTAAATGTCACTTCATGGATCATCATCGAGTCCTGCTCTGCTCACTTATTCAGACCTATTCAGACCTAGTCATTTTTCTCGTTTCAAACCATTCAACTTCCCTTCAATACAGACACGCAAAAGTTGAGGTACCTGGGTAGCATCCCGTGCGCTTACAAACAAGTCCGGTCAAAATTCGAAATACTGTAAGTCCTATACGTATAGCCTATAGTATGATTCGAAAAGCTGGAATACCTTGCTCTTAGACGATGTTGTCGAAGGCCTTGTCCACCTGGCTGTAGCCACACCATTCCTCCGCCGTTGCTTTTGTGAGGAGTGTGAAACCGAGCGAAGGGTCTTGCAGGGCGCCAGGAAAGCGGATCACCAAATTGAATGATTATAGGGGTCCTCAAACAGACAGAACCGTGATTCCTCACTGTTTTTGATGAGGATTGACTTTTCCATCACTTGTGGGATCCCTTTTTTGAAGGATCTGGCAAATTAGGATAATTAGGATCCACAGAAACACTTTCTACATCTACTCATTCTTTTCCTGTCAGGAGATGCCCGAGGGAAATATTCCCCCCTGGCGCTTTCGTCACAATACGGCCGAGGACGGGGTGTCGCCATCACAGGTAGGACACGTATGAAGGCACGAGGTAGGAAAGGAAGGCGCATCCAGAGTGCTATACATCCTCAAATGTGTTTGTACTCGCGAACATACATGGCCCACATGGTCAAAGACCATCAAAACCCGCTCCACACAGCTTGGAGGGCTACCTCGTTGTCGTTGGGGATTTGCTGACAGAGAAAGCTTACGAATCACGCACATGCCTTTTGACTACACAATTTCCGTGCGAAGCTTCGCTCAATCATGCACCTCATTCGCAGGAGGTGCTTTACTTGCGCGAAAAGCACAACAGTCGCCAGGACTTCTGCAAGAGTTGAATAAAGCCTGATTCTCTGGCGAAGAAAACTTCCTTGTGATTGCGTCAGTCTCTTTGAAGCTGCAGTTTCTGCTTTATCATTAAAGTGCAGCTACTGTGGGAAGTGGGCTTGATAGGACCCTGACCGGGTCGCAAGATGGAGGAGATCCTCTCCGTTGGTGCCTTTGGAGTGGGAGAACTGTTCTGTATCCCCAAGTGTGTCGAACAAATGAGGTGAACACCTCAGGAACCGTTGGGCGGTTTCATTTTGGGCAACCTCATATTGTCTTGATTTTTCTTGCGTGTGTGGCTCAGACATATGACATAATAAACATATCTAATATAATATCTACATATTTCCTTAACCGAATTCAACCTCGGCACCGCTGAAGCCATGCTGAGCGAGAGCTGGGTCTTGGTTCCGACTCAAGCTGGAGTCTCATCACGCACCTTCCTACAGGTGAGGATATGGGACATGGGAAGACTGAGCACAAACAGTACAAACAGCACAATTAGCACAAACAGTTCATCATCATATCCAGCCCGCGTCCATGGTCAGGTTGGATCTCCTTCACCAAAACAACCACAAGTGAAGGCTGATGGCGCCAGAAGCAGCTACAAGGATCATTGTGTATTGTTGAATGCTTGATTGTGGTGGTCCGTGGCGGTCCGGTGGTTCGTGAGTGCCTTCCCTCAAGATGGACACTACCTAGAATAGACATTTGCAAATTCAATCATCAGACATCCATAGACATCCTAGGCAATCCAGCCCCAGGACTTGCGAGTCCCAGTGCTTGCCGCTGGTGCAACTGTGGGTGCGGTGCTAGCACAGCAGACGCGCAAGGGCCGTGTAGCACGGCGGTTCCGAGACGAGGAGCCAAAAACAGTGACAGAAAGAACACGAAAGGATACATGCACAAAGTCTATGTTTTTTCATTTTACAATATATATCAATAGTATAGACTTCATATAGACTTCATAATCTTCATACATGCACATCGCAATATATTGTGGATTTCTTACATGTGGTCAAGTCGAGGTGAAGGAAGAGGATGTGGGAAAATGAAATCAAGAGATGGATTGAAAAATCCCGACTTCAAGTATCATCATTTGTAGGTTTGTAGGTAGCCATCATTTAAGGATCCTGAAATGATGCTGGTCTGTAAGGATGGTATGTTCGCCATGTTTCTTGTTTTTCTGAGCTTCAAATGATTCTGGCCGCAGAGGAGAGAAGAACGCATTCTGAGGCTGAGCTGGACACTTGGCATATTGGACTCCGCAAAGACATATCTTCGTGTGAGGTCTGAGCAGATGAGATGTCTGAGCTACTAGTAGTCTCCATTCTCAAGCAGGGCTTCCCTCAAAGCGCAAAGCTCCACTAGGGTAAGAGATGCAAGCACTGCGGCGAAGGATATGTCTGTGAATGGAGCCTAGCAACCCTATGAGGCCAACGAAAAATGCAATGAAGTCTTTACACGTCCTTGCAAATATACCGAGTATTTTCACATACAACACGTGCTGGGAATCTTCTGCTCTAACTACTGTAAAAGTCTACTGTAGAGTGTTTGGATCAACGTATTTGACGAAGAACCAAAACTTTGAGCCGGGTCTCAAGGATTGGTCAGCCCTGAGCGAGTCCATGTCTCAGCAGCCGCAGAGTTCTGCCGAGCAGGTGCCGTAGCGACCTAGTGGATGTGGGTATGGATATGTTGCGGCTATTTTCCAGTAGGAACTAGATTCAATATATACTGTATATAATATTCATAATTATATATAAAATATGTATATATATATATACATATTATTATATATATATGTATGTATATATATATTATATGTAATTATGTATATAACTATATACATAGACATATATATATATATAATCTATCATATCTAATATGCAACCTGTTCGCAGATCATGAGACTTGGAGTCTGGAAGATCTCATCATTCAAAGTTCCTTTGCTGTCCCTTGAGACTTTTGTCTACCATGCTATCAGCGATCCATTGTTGGACCCAAGGTGCAGCGAGTGGGTAGTCGCCAGATGGTGAAGGGTGGGTTGCCTTGTGCGCAGGAGAAGCCAAAGGCAGAGATCACCTTCGAAGGCAAAGGCAGACCAGTTGAACTGCTGATTGATATGATTGGCATATGCTTCTTACAGTAGATTTTGGATGATTTGGGATATTTCTGAATGCTGCTTGCTGCTTGATTAAACAGTCCTCTTTGGGCCCTTTGCCACTTTGCCACACTCAGCTTTTTGATGGCTTGGAAATGCAATAAGAGAAATGGTACTGCTATACGGAGTCATCTCAAGTGAAACGTGCTAAAACTCCCATAGCCAATGACGGGTGACCAGGTGACCGGGTGACCCGATTTGCAAAGGTTGGAGCAGCTTTCATCCTGTGCGGAATTCAATGACCTCTGTGACTTCAGGGAAGCTGCACCTTGTCAACTTGACAGGCTGTGCTCAGTTGAAGCAATCTCTGGATCGGGGAGTGGTGCTTCGTTTGTTTCCAAGGTGGGTTAATTTGGCTTGCACCTGCAATGCTGGGCTACAAACTATAACCAGCAGACACTTACCGTGTGAAGTTACAAGTTATAGCTATCCACAGTTAAGGGTCTGCCCTAGAGTTTGAATGAACTTTTTGGGTCCCATGTGGCAGCAGTCCAGCTCAACATAACACCAAACCGCCCAGGAACGCAGAGTTGGCCAACGGTCGCTTGGCCCTCCTCTCTGCCGAAAGGGCCACGCGTGTCAAAGCACGTGCAGCGGCGACGGAGGAGGACCTTAGCAGCTTTGGATCAAGAAGAATCCGAGTTCAGTTGGTGTTGCAAATTGAAGGCTTGGTCAATTGGACTGCAGAACTGCAGAACTGAATCTAAGTCGGAATATGTGAGGGTATGATAGGATCCTGTATTCGAAACTCGGAAAGTTCCAAACACGAACCTTCAGGAGGATATTGCGCTGGAGCGCAAGAAGTTCGACCTGAAGCTTGGTGCTGTTGGTGCCTAAAATCCCAATGCATGACCTTCAACAGATCTGTTCTACTCCAATACAATTGTCTAAGAATTTCATCACCAGCTTGATGCTAGTGGAAACTACACACCACATAAACCATATCAAGATTGTTAGTTAGATCACATTTTATATCCCTATTATCCCTATTGTTTGTTGGTTAAATCTACCGCCCTTCCAATCCTTCCACTTCACCTTACGACCTCAGGAAGCAGCTCCCCAGCGATGAGGGCTACGGCTGGGATCCGACAGATGTGGAAGCAGAGAAGCCGTGGCTCGGCCCATGGAGATGCAAGTTTCGGGTCGGGATATGTATATATATACATACAATATAATAGTAATAACACTAATGATAACTAACACTAATAATAACAACAATAATAAGTAATAATCAAAAATAATAACAATAATTGTAATGTAACAGTGATGAACATACATGTACAATATATAATATATTATATGTATTGTAATGTATGTATAATATATATATATATATACATAAATAGTTAGAACATGAATCAAGATCATGAATCATGGATCTGAGTTAAGATTCATTCCACCGGATCTCTTGCAGATGTTGCGGATCTGCAAATACTGGTACCAGTTCATAGAAAAGAGGATGGTGTGGAGGATAAGCTTTGTCTCAAAAGTCGATTCGCTGGAGCTCTGGCAGTTGCTCCTGGAAGGTAAGTGATTTCTGTTTGGCTGAAACCAATCCATTCTCACTCCGAGATTAATCAAAACCTATCAAAACCTATCACACCATCATCAGAGATGAACATCCACAACTCCATAATCAGCCACTTTGGTGACCGTGATAGGGCTTTCAGCCATACTTACCCGTTTAGTGATCCTGCAAGGTGGTGCTCACCAGTTATGTTTCGTCTTTTTTTAAATCCCTGATGAACTATAGATATGTTAACTTCAACTCCAAGTTATGTTAGTTATCAAATCACCAAGCCATGCTTTTGTTGTTCCCTCCGACGGGGTGTTCACGCGCAGACACACTGCTGAATGTGCATTTTGTACTGTTTTTTACAGTGTTTTCTGCTTCTCGACAATGCTGCCCTGGGGGGCAGGAACAACTGTTTCTTCGAGTGATGTTTTCTGCCTTTGTCCATTTGCACTGGTTTTTACAGTGTTTTTCGCGCTTTCGCACTCTTGTTTTTTTGCACCATCTGCGTTTTCCCTTGGTTTTTACAGTGTTTTCAGGCTTCATGACGTTGCTGATGCTACGCTGCACATTGGGGTGGGGTGGGGTGGGGCAATCACGTTCATGTGAACTTGATCACGTTGTTGAGGCTTCATCATGTTGCTGATGCTACAGGGGGGATGTTAACGTTCCATGTAACTTGCTCACGTTGTTGATGCTACGCCACGCTGGGGTGGGGGATGTTAA
>Ga0126342_10015619_pt1 | contig 13299 bp, 9 predicted proteins | sample Cyp1metagenome_FD_92528 | JGI IMG/M metagenome (GOLD analysis project Ga0126342, IMG submission 92528) | Coral microbial communities from Lord Howe Island, Old Settlement Bay, Australia - Cyphastrea 1 metagenome | ecosystem: Host-associated > Invertebrates > Cnidaria > Coral ...
AAAAGAGACAGGTTGCAGCGTAGCATCAAGAGCGTCTGGCAAGTGACAAGAGACATGTTGCAGCGTAGCATCAAGAGCGTCTGGCATGTTACAGCGTACCCCTTGCCCCACCACCCCCCCACCCCCCCCACCCCACCCGGTTCCCCAAAAAAATCACACTATCCTTCGTGCACAAGTTCTAACTAACGGGCAATACATCTATAACTAACGGGCAATACTTCTAACTAACGGGCAATACTTCTAACTGACGTGCAATACTTCTAACTAACGGGCAATACTTCTAACTGACGTGCAATACTTCTAACTAACGGGCAATACTTCTAACTGACGTGCAATATTTCTAACTAACGGGCAATACTTCTAACTGACGTGCAATATTTCTAACTAACGGGCAAAGCGACACCACAAAAACTTGAAGCGACGTGAACAAGCCTGACAGGCACAGCAAAAAGTGTTATATTCCCCAGGGCCGGTAGGGGCGTCGTGAGCAAAAACTAGCACCATGGGAAGCCTGGGATCATTGCGTGGCAGCCTAGAGGGATCTTACATCCTCCAGCTTTAATACACATCATGGTTCGGAGATGTTCCGATTTAATCCGATTTAAATAAGAGAAAACATCGCATGTTTGCTTGTTTTAAGTTTGCGAAATAGGTAAACACAGGAATTGGATATATACAAAAATAAAAACTGTAAGCGTACCGCATTTCGAAGAACATTTGACTCGAAAAACATTTGACACCATACCCGAAGAGCCAGTCCTCATTGGGTTTACAATTCTTTGTCCAGATGACAACTGCAAGATTCTTAGATCAACCAGGTCGTCTGTTGATTAAATATTTGCTGAGTAATTAGATGAGCATGGGATCTTGGATGACTTTGCTACATTTACTTTGCAACGCATCCCACCAGAATCGGAGTCAACTCCCCATTCAAAAAACTCATCAGAAGGGTTTGCTACCCACCAGATCCGGGGTAGTTCAAGCGACGACGGAGGCATTATTCCACAATAGAAATGAGTTGTTTTCACCAACACAGATTCTGATTTGTATGAACATACCATGAGATAATACATAACACCCCTGCCATCCATGTACTGTACTATACAATGTTTCTATGCCCGAGAAATCCCAATAACATGGCTCAAGAGGTGCAGCTCAACAATTTATGACATTTGCTATATAGGGATATGTGATGATGATTAACCCGAATCCTCTTCTTCAGATAAACCTCAAGGATTCTCATTTTCAGGACATTCATCTGGCATCCATTCTTTCAAGAGGTGGTCGGGGTGGTAAGCAATTTTGACTCATACTGCGCCCCATCTATATAGGTAGAGTAACCTTTCTGCAATGGTTGCGGCAGGAAATTCCCACACAGTGCTTCTCCAAAGCGATGATGGCACTGTGGTGTCTCGTGGGTTGAATGATCATGGACAGTGCAACATTCCACCTTTGCCTGAAGGATTGATATACACCCACGTTGCTGCGGGCGGCTGTCACACAATTCTTCTGCGCAGTGATGGCAATGCTGTGGCCTGTGGCTTTGACTATTACGGACAGTGTAGCATTCCACTTTTGGATGATGGGATCAAATATATCCATGCCTCTGCTGGTGACAGTCATACGATTCTTCTGCGTAGTGATGGCAGCGCTGTGGCTTTTGGATACAACGGCTACAACGGCTACAGACAATGCAATATTCCACCTTTGGATGAAGGAATGAAATATATCCGCGTCGCTGCAGGCTACCATCACACAGTGCTTTTGCGAGCTGATGGCCGTGCCGTGGCTTGCGGAGACAACATCTACGGACAATGCGACATTCCAGAATTGGATGAGGGAGTGTCGTACACACAAATTTCTGCAGGCGCCTCGCACACAGTTCTTGTCCGAAGTGATGGTCATGCTGTAGCATTTGGCGATAATTTTCATGGACAATGCAATATTCCACTATTAAACGACAAAGTATCATATACCCAGGCTTCTGGAGGCTGCCTTCACACAGTGTTTCTGCAAAGTGATGTCAATGCTGTGGCAGTTGGGAGCAACAGCAGCGGTCAATGCAATATTCCGCCGTTAAACGATGGAATGTCGTATACACATGTCTCTGCAGGCAGTTATCATACAGTACTTGTTCGAAATGATGGAATCGCTGTGGCGTGCGGGGCTAACATTGACGGACAATGCAACATCCCACGGTTGGATGAAGAAATGAGATACACCCAAGTTTCGGCGGGCTACTGTCACACAATACTTTTGCTGAGTCATGGAGATGTCGTAGCTTGCGGTTTTAATATTGATGGACAGTGCGATATTCCACCTCTGGAGGAAGGAGTTAGATATACCGGTGTCTCCGCTGGCAACAGTCATACGCTGTTTCGGCGCAGTGATGGCCGTGTTGTATCTTGCGGAGCATGTGATTATGAAGCGTGCGTCATACCACCTTTGGATGAAGGAATGACATACACCCAGGTTTGCGCGGGGGGTGGTCACACATTGCTTCTCCGAAGTGATGGAAGTGTTGTTGCTCGTGGATATAATGATGATGGACAGTGCAACATTCCACCATTGGACGAAGGACTCAAATACACTCATGTTTCTGCAGGGGAAAGTCACACAGTGCTGCTGCGCAGGGAGTGCTGTAGCTTGCGGAAGCAATTATAGTGGAGAATGCAACATTCCGCCTTTGAATCAAGGATTGACATACACAGACGTTTCTGCAGGCTTGAGTCATACAGTCCTTTTGCGAAGTGATGGCATCGCTGTGGCGTGCGCAGGGTTCTTGATGGAGAATGCAACATTCCGCCTTTGGATGAAGGCATGTCTTACACCCAGATTGCAGCTGGTCAGAATCACACAGTCCTTCTCCGAAGTGATGGCGTGGCCGTAGCTTTTGGGCACAATCATGATGGACAATGCAATATTCCACCTTTGGGTCCGGGTATTGTGTATACCCAGGTGTCTGCAGGCTCTCAGCACACAGTGCTTCTCCAAAGTGATGGCCGTGTTATTGCTTGTGGAAAGAATTCAACTGGACGATGTGACATTCCGTCCCCAGATCCAGGACATTGGTACATTGCAGCTTGCCTGACAACTTGTAAACCTAGAATATTGCAGCTGGATTTTTTGGGTGAGCATGATGCAGAGGTACTGACATGCTACAGTGTGGCTGGAGAGGAGATTTTACGTTTGGATGCACGCGGGTCTGACTTGGTGTGGGACAGCTACAAGCGCATTTCATGTAAATTGAATGTTCCCCTCCAAAATCTTCAAGTGGTCTTTCCTGACGGAGAGTTGTTGGTTCCACTTTGCCGTGCAAATCCAGCGGCTAGACTTGCAGATGTCAGCGGTACTCGCAAGCGCCGCCGTCTCACGTAATTTCTGATAAAAATGGATGTGCTGTAAAATAGATCTCCAAATGGCTACCAATAACTCTGGGCGCACCGGTGCTAAGAGGTACCCCAATAAATGTCCGGCGGTTCCTCAATCATGGTTGCTTCAGCAGACTGACAGATCACTATGTGCCCAACGATTTCCCCAGCTACCACGAAGTGAAACGGAGAACTACTAAGCATGACCAACATCTACACACCAATCCCAACAGCTACTAGTAGATGGAAACTAGTTGGGATGCAGCCGAGATGCAGTTCTCAGACATTTTTTTGGGAATCGTGGCGAGCATGGAAGAACTGTATTTTAGAGGCGGTTGTGCGGTATTTCGCTCAACTGAGGAGCATCAATGTCTGACCGATAGATTTTTTGTCACTGTATTTTTCTTGTTTCTGTATTATGCACCTACTTGCACCTATACATTTATCTGGCTGGTGGTTTCAAACTTTTTCCATAATATATGGGATAATCCTTCCCATTGGCTAATATTTTTCAAGCTGGTTATATAAAACCACCAACCAGTTATCATCATGTATGTGTGTATGTATGTATGTATGTATGTATGTATGTATGTATGTATGTATGTATGTGTATGTATGTGTATGTATGTATGTATGTATGTACGTATGTAATGTATGTATGTATGTATGTAATGTATGTATGTATGTATGTATGTATGTATGTATGTATGTATGTATGTATGTATGTATTGCATGTAATGTATGTAATGTATGTAATGTATGTATGTATGTATGTATGTATGTATGTATATATGTATGTATGTATGTATGTATGTATGTATGTATGTATGTATGTATGTGTATGTATGTGTATGTATGTATGTATGTATGTATGTGTCTGTATGTATGTATGTACGTATGTATGTATGTATGTATGTATATATATACATGTGTCAATCAAGGATTGACCGCGCAGTTGCAATATTCCTACACCTGGCCCTAGTTGGAAATTGAATGTCTTGGGGCTGTTTATGAGCTGCACATGAACGCACAATGCAATTGCTGATGCATCATTGATCCTCCATATTGATGTGTCGAAAGGTGGTTGTTCGTGCATTGTTCTCCTGGTTTGTGGTGGGTTTGTCCACCCCTAAACTCCGGGAAATGCGGATGTTTTGACCAGGGTGATTCTCGATGTTTGAGGTGGCATGATCCTCAAAGACAATGGTTTCTGCATGGTTTCCGGTGGGCTGTTTTCCGGCAAAGCAAAATGAACCTTATATCCTGGAAAATGCGGCTCATCATCGATGATTCAATGGGTTTGATTCCCAGAGAGCACTCTTCAAAACAATGCTGGCACATGCTGGCAGGACATCCTGAAGAGTCGACGTGAGGTGCAGATGATTTTTGCAGGCAAGAACTGACCATTTGCCGCTAAAGGAACGCTGAAGTTGACGAACATGGACATGTACAAGGGCGTGTCCAAATATATATATATATTATATATATATGTGAATATATAAAAATGACAGCAACTTACAATGTGTTCCTATATGTTGTTGTGTGTTTTACATAATTATTTGTGATGCATGTCAGATGTATCTATAGGCATGTTCATTCATATATACAGTATAATATACATACACATACATATACAAGCACATGTAATACGTTTGTTTATGCGTGTGGCCTATGTGAAAAAAATGAAGGTGTTTTGCTTTACTTCAGATGACGCCTCATTCGCAGGTCCGCCAGATGACGCATTTGGCCTCTACGCACAAGAGCTCCTGGCGCCGCTGATGCCGCTCTTCAAAGGTGGGTTCCGGACGAGTGGATGGTCAGTGTAGGAATAAACCATGCAACAAAGAGATAATAGGTATTGAACCAACAAAAACATGGCATAGTTACCAACCATCATATAAGATTTTTGTTGGGGTATGATAGGATATAATGATATATGATCTTTGGGTTTGTCTGAAAATGGAGTACCCCAACATGGCGTTTCAATGGGGAAAATGAAGTGGTTTGTATAAATGAGTACTATTCTCAGACAAACCAACATTCTGATATTGCAAGTAATATATATATATATATATAGAGAATACACATTTTTAATGGTTATTTTTTGTTTTCACAATAGCCATGGGGATATTGAATGGGATGATTTTGCCCATATGATTAATTATAATGATTTCATAATAGGATAAGATATTATAATAGTGATACTGTGATAATTATTGGGATTGTGTTTGTTGTTCACGGCCTTGTGCCAAAATTAACTTGAATGACATCGCTGGCTCTCACAAAAACGATGCCACTCGTATCAAACCAAAATATGGTTTGTTTCATGGTTGGGCAAATGCCTAGATACAACCATAGAATAGCTATAGGGGTCAAACAACTACAAACAAATTGGGATTGTAACAATAGCTTTAGGGATTCCAAACCAAATTAAGAATTCAGGATTCGTCACTTGCAGGATCATCCACGGATCGCAACAGATTTCCTTAGTTTCACCATTTTTTGTGCTGGATGATCACCAGAGAATTGGGATTCACCAATATCTTGTTGTAATATGTTGTTTCACTATGCAATGGGTCTGTTTTCCCAACCGTGTTTGCGGGTTAAAATGGGATATAAGTGGATGTACTTAACAACAAACGGTATGGAATACATGGCAGGTATTTTTTTCTTGGCCATCCGTGCCGAGGTGTTGAGGAAGGACGCAACCAACAGCCAGTTACCGTAGTTTTGAAGCGACTTGGTAAGCTCAATGGTTTGGACTTACCCTTTGCTACTCAAACTGGGCGGAAATCTGTGCAAAATCCCCTTGTAAATGCAGGTTTTGATGGGATCAAACACATATCTATGGCCATGGGTGATTTTCCATTGCCACGTTTGCCGGAAGAAAGTCATGTTGTTTCAACATATACTGATATGGGCCGCAATCCCCTTGGGCCAACGAATTCGCCATATTATCAATGATTCGTCATTAGGACCATCATTTTCCCATGAAATTCTGGGACGTCACCAGTTTTGGCAGGCCGTTTGTTCGTGTGCACCGAATTCTTCCGGCTGCCCAACGACCTCCGGCGCGGCGCGCATCTCTGTTTGACGCCTTCGTGCTCCGAACCCTTCGGTGCGCTGGGACGGTGAAGCAGCAAACATGGTGAGTTCACCATCAACAAGGGGAAATTCACCAGCACATCAAGACACATACCCTCTGCTTATTTAACTTAGCCATGGTATAGATGGCCCATAGAAATAGATGGTTTACCTATTAAAAATGGTGATTGTCCATAACCAGATGGTAATTCTATTGATAGCGGACATGTTTCATGTTATAGTTTTACTTTCCTTAAGATTTGCGAGTCAGTCATTTAACAGGCAGTAATGGTATTAACACAATTATTGGTTGTTTATGAAACCACTGACCAGACATTAGAGACGTGCGTCATGTTGCTTGGTATATAACCTGTTTACTACAAACCATTTTGTTCGGTCATCTTTGATCCCTGAGCTGGAAGATCCTATGGTCCCAAAAAAAGCATTCCGCACACACACACAGCATCACACAACAATAAATGGAAAAAAAACAATGATAATATTCATAAATGGATAATAATTTATATTTTTCTAGTCAAATTGATGATTTTTTATAAGTTTAATGTTCATACATGGATAAACCAGCACAAAAAAAAACATGTGGTCCTTTGGGCCAGGTGATTTGAAGTTTTTACCTTGCAAAAACACTGGTGGACATCAGTAACCAAACACAAGGTCTTTACTACAACGTTGTACATAATGTTAGTACAGCAATAGGATCCACCACCAACAAATTTGCCATAAATGGGCGGCGTAGACCATCAACATATGGTTGGTTTATTTTTGCTTTACTAACATTACATATTTTGAATGTTCATGTCCATGTGATTTTGTTGTTTCCTTGCAGGAATGGTTTTGTTCAGCACGTGGCTTGAAGGGTTTGAAGGTGCAAACGAGACCCAACGATGGCAGTGGCCTGGTCGACGATTGGGTACACGCAACTCATTTCCCGACCGGTGAAGAGCTCGGGCACAAGTTCAACATCTTGGGTGCTCTGGTGTATACATCGTCAAGTTTGGACACGATCACTATCACATACCTTTATTTTATGGCAGGGCTTTCAAAAAATATTCAATGTGACTATTTGATTTGATTTGCCGTTTTGAGCTTAAGAATTGAAACCGGAACGGTGTTTGCTAACCCTGGGCTGTTCACAGTTAGCTGCCATGTTTCCATCGGGATATCCCAGGTTTTGTCCAAAACCGTTCACGTAAATGGTGATGTTCAATGAAATAATCCATCTTCCAAACATGTCCAAATCATTTTTTCAACATTTCAACCTATGTTTTTTTGGGGGGATTCCATGTGCGTTAGATCAGTATAGCAAGGGACAATCCCCCATTGATTGCTTGATGCTTCCTGTTGAAACTGGGTCAAAGTTCAAATGCCACGTTTCATCACTCTGGAAACTCTTGCGTCGTTTGCACTATGAAGAGTCACAACGCCACACGTAACAAATGATCGACCAACTTCGTTGAGGTTTGTAAAACCCTCATACCCATGGAAATCATAGTAAACAGTAAGATTGTGAAACAGTACGGTTTGTTGTAGCATATAAACCGTTAAATGATAGAAAATAATGAACTCCGGACTCCGGCAGATCTTCATACTGTAGTTGATAAACAAATGAAAATTGTGTGATGCATTGGATTGCAGTGATGAATTATTTGCTGATTGTTTTTGATGATGAGTGAAGACAATTTATTTTATTTTTTGGGCTGCTTCGATTTGCCCGGATATCGGGCCAACTTTATTGCTTGTTTCAGACTCAATGATGATTAACCCGCCCTGTGATTATTTTGATTTTTATATAAACATTCTTAAGGCATGGTCTGCCCCAAATCTCAGCAAGACAATCCACATCAATCCACCTAAACCTAGGTACGTCCTTTTCATGGATGTTTATCAGATGGTTGTCCTGTGTAATGGAGGGATTCAGTGGATTCACCACAAGGTAGTGCCCCAGGTCATTTGCTACGTTGGTTTATTTCATGTCCATTGTTGGGTTTGTGGTGGTGATGTACTAGTTAATAACCACCATTTGATTGGGTTTAAGATTTGATATAAGTTGGTTTGTAACTCTATATACAACATCAAAAACTACTTTGATATATCTACTGCACAATAAAGTACAATAAATATCCAGCCGTTACCCTACTTGGTTGCTCCAACTTAGACAGTATAAATCAACCCTAAATCCCCATGTTTACCGGTAAATCCCCATGTTTCCACCTTTTTTGTTGGGTAACTCTCCATTTTTTGCTGTGTCAATCCCCATGTTTTTCTCCTAACACGAGCCAGGCTATGTGGATGTGGAGTTCGGCCTGCTGGCCGTGCCCTCGGTGGGCTGCGCCATCGGCGGCCTGGGCAAGATGCCAGGCGTGTCATAAACCACCCATGACTCGGAGTGTTTTTTATTTATATTATATATATATATATTTAAAAATAGATTTATAAATAGATATATAATTATATATATATACATAAAAATCACCCTGAAAGTCCAATGTTGATGTTTACCTACGCATTTAACCAACCCAAACATCAACATTGTCCGCGTAGGAGGTAAACTTCAACATTGACGCCCAGGGATAATATATATATAATATATTACAACGACCTCACTGTTCTCCCTCACCAGAATCATGGTTAATAAGGGGAATCATCCCAAAATTGCCTTATTTTAGGTGAATTATTATAATTTACCCAGTTATATGTATATATATATAGCAACCACCCATTTTGAGGGAATGGTAAACATACCATACCACATATATTTAATTATTTACTGGTAATCTCCCATGTTCCAAATATATTTATGGAAAAGTCGGCCATAAACCACCGATTTTAGGGAACTGTATAAACCATAGTAAATACTAGTTATCATTCTATAAACCACCCATTTTAGGAAATGTTAAACATATTATACCACTGGTATTTTTTGATGACTGGGGGATGGTTTATGGCATTGTTTTACCCACAGATTTTGGCTGGGATTTCTTGGTCGACAAATCGGGCGGACAGTTGCAAACTACCCGGCCTGGTAAACTAACATAGCTATTGAAAATGACCAGTTATAGTGGATTTTCCCATTAGAAATGGTGATTTTCCATAGTTTTTTGTTTGTTTACCAGGTAACTCAACTATTTGATAGAACATGGCCCATAGCTATGGAACATTACCATCTTTAATAGGTAAATCAACTATTGATGGGCCATTTTCAATAGCCACGTTAAATTACCAGAGGGTAAGTTTATTTGATAGCGGACTTAATGATGGAACACGAGATTTTAAGTGGATTTTGCCATGAAGCTGGTGAACATTTCTGACGCTTGGCCGCTTGGCTGTGATGGTAGATGTATCGTTAATTGGAGGTAAACCAACTCCCAGTAAGATGGGATTGATTATGTGTGATATGAATTGATGAACCACAACATCATGTATAGTAAAGTGGATGAAACATTAATAGATACTCAATATTCCAGACTTTTGAGGCCTGACAGCTGTAACATATCATAAGATACTTATAGCAACCCCCAGATAAACAGTAAATTGCCAGTATTTTAGTATGAATTGCGCTTCCAAGTATTTGTTTGCTATTATGCCTAGGACCCCACTGACCCCCAAGAATGGATCTTTATCCAAAAACATGTACTGTAGCATTTTTTCAGGATATGTTATGTTATATAGTAGTCATAGTGGTGTTATAGGGGATGCTTTTCAACCCTCGCAGGAAAGTAATGTGGCATATGGGATTGTATAATGTGTTCTTCCTCACATATACTATATATAGATATATTTGTAGATATAGTTGCAAGTAAACCATCTATAGTTTTAGATTAGTTATATGTCTTTAGTTGTCCAACACAAACATTCATATGTCCAATCTAAAGCTTTGCTGGAGTTGTCAACACACAGAAACCTATCAACAATGGCACCCTGGGACTTTCCCGGAAAAAATCGGGATATTTAGGGGCTACGGCTACTTGTAAGAAAGTATGCAATCCACGCTCACGATGACTAGTGAATTGCCGTGTAGTAAGTCTGCCGTGTGGATGTAAATAAACCACAACCATCACAAGATGGAAATGTTTAACCTAGACCGGTGATATAGAAAGTATCACTCACAAAAAAAAGAACGCACACACAGACATCATAATTTTCTCAGAAACATAAAGGACCGTGTTTGAGGTACCCATCCCATCCATTTCCCGAGACTATGAAGTAATCCATCGACCTGAACAGGGGACGAAGCTCTGGAGGTGTCTACTTTCGCCAGCAGAACGCTGACTCCCCACAGATGCTGCTGGAAGCTTTCTATTGCGCCATCGACCATGCCTTGGACCTACCGGACGCTTGGCCTCAATGGATGGATCATTGATGTGGATAGGTCACTATCACTGTACCCAATCCACTCGGCATGTCAATCCTTCCGGAATCGGAAAAGGGAGAGATTTGCGAGAAACCTGTATTTGATTCTCTAAGTTCTCTGAAACCAACACATAATTGGATAACTCCCCCATTTCTTGTTTTGACCACCAGCTGCAGCCCTGCCAGCCCTTCCAAGGAGCCGCAGTATTGGCAGATGGCCAAGGCAGCCACAAAGGCGACCTTTCCCTTCATCATCTGGCGCGAAAACCTGCTGGAGGCGAGGTTGCTGAGATAGGCCCATGGCCCATGGGGAGGCCTTTTCCACCACCACTTTGTGGATTTTGTTCAGCCAGACATTTGAATATCAGGGAAATGATGGTGATATAGTTGGGATATAGAAAGTAGTGTATTATATTTGGGTGTGTCTGAAAATGGCCTATTAGCACCCCTAAGTTATGGCAAGTTTCATAGGAAAAATGAAAAGAAGAGGAGAAAAGAAGGGATACCTGTACCTTCTTTTCAGACAAAACCATTTGGGGTATCTAGGGTTTTTTTGGGGCTGGGTGGTGATAAGCAAATCTAAGTTGTGGACGATTTCATTGGTGATGGCCTGGGATGAATCATGCGTAGTTTTTTTTTTGCCATCGAAAATCGCATGTTTTTTCCAATGTCAATGTTGGTTGCCTGAGGGTATTCGATGGTAGTGCCAGAAACCTATATTTTCTATGGAATGTTTCTTGTGAACCACACCCACTTCTCGAAAATCTTCTGTGAAAAAGTGGGTGGCTGTGACTACGAGCCTTACTGAGTGGTACAGTACATTAATTGAGGGGAATCCCACTCCGTCAAAGGTTATACAATAGCCCACATATATATATATTTATATGTCTACCCTATGGATCCTAGTGCCTTCTTGGGAAGTACTTGGGGTATGATTTAGGGGGTTGACTCAGACAGTGTTTGACTCCATAGGTATATTTATATATTCCTAGTACCTTCTCAGACAGTGTTTGACTCCATAGGTATATTTATATATATAATTAGATATATATATATATATATTTATTTATTTATGCATACAATTTTAATACGTGGTTATTGCCATGATTTTACAGCATTACATATACAGTTGCTTTTCAAAATGTACAAGATGGGGACCACTTTGGAACAAAACCTTGGCCGTTCCGAACCGATTGTAAACGTGGATTGTATTGGATGAATGTGAGCTATGAATCTTGCAGACATAGCCAGGTTCAAGTTGTCTCCATAGCTCCCTGCCGGAGGCATATCATTTTGCCCTGACGCACTTTAAGGCTGAAAAGCTGCTGGAGCTGGCGTCGACATTTGCAGTGGTGCGTTCAGTTGAACCACAAAGAATCTTAAAACTTTTAAACTAACTATAGTCATCATTTCTTATTGTTTGTTTCGTGTTGTGGCACTTTTTGTTGAAAAAGTACGTTCGATTTTACCCTGTGAGATGATACCCAATGGGCACGGTGGATATGGATTTCTGGCTTGAAAAGGCCAATCAGTGAACCTAATTTGTCCGGGCAGATGCTTTCAGAGATAACTCTGAATTGTCGCCCCGAAAATCCTAAAAGATGGTGTGTCAATTTGGTCTGCCTTGATTTTTCTCCACGAAGATCTGCACCAATCCAAGTTAATAAAAGTCTTTGATTTTGATGTTGATGATAGCCTGACATTGTAACGAGTCTCTAAGCCAGTGATTACATCCATCAAGTGCGTCAAAGTATATCCTGGGTTATGATACGAGCTGATGTCCATCCAACTTGGTCAATGTGGCCCCCGCCCAGTTCCAAGTTGGTTTTTACACGTCACATAAACCCATCTAACTAGACCATAAGACAATATAAGACATATCTACTATAAACCAGACAGTAATCTTAGAAGCATAGCCAACGTAGCTATCTTGGGAGCCTCACATCTAAAGGGACGCACGATTCAGTGACACGTTGCGCGCAGAGGAGAAGGACACAGATCGCTTGAACCACCTTTGGGCACAAGTCGCAGGTGCAACGATTTCTGTCCCATCAGTTGGGGATGGATCAAAACTCATCACATATATATATATATATATATATATATATATATATATATATATATATGTATATATATATATATATCTGTATATACGATATTATATAGGGGTTTCCATAGATGGGGTAGCCCCATAGTTGGATGGTTTATCGAAATGGAAAATACAATTAAAATTCATGATTTGGTGGTACCCCTATTTCAGGAAACCTCCTTATAATAGATCTATCACTAATATCAGTACCATATTGCCATATTGCCATATTTGAGGGGATGAACATCTATTTACAAGCTTTCTGGATGTTCACTGGGGGGCCTTTGACAGCCATTTCTGGAATCCGCCTTTTTTTTTTTTGGGGGGGGGGGGGAGAAAAAGGCCAATTCAAAAAATATAAATTCATTTCCTGGGGAAAAATGT
>Ga0126342_10015620_pt1 | contig 13299 bp, 16 predicted proteins | sample Cyp1metagenome_FD_92528 | JGI IMG/M metagenome (GOLD analysis project Ga0126342, IMG submission 92528) | Coral microbial communities from Lord Howe Island, Old Settlement Bay, Australia - Cyphastrea 1 metagenome | ecosystem: Host-associated > Invertebrates > Cnidaria > Coral ...
CTTGGCGACGTATACCTTCGTTTTGCGTGGCAGGCGTGGCACTTATGGCATTAGGCTGGCTCTGGTGGCGCGCTTGGACCGGTTTGGTCGCCGGTGACGCCGCGGCGCTTTGCGTGGCAGGCGTGGCACTTGGCGACATATCCCTTCGTTTTGCGTGACAGGCGTGGCACTTGGTGATGTATAATGTATGCCTTTGTTTTGCGTGGCAGGCGTGGCGCTTATGGCATTGGGCTGGCTCCGGTGGCGCGCTTGGATCGGATTGGTCGCCGGTGACGCCGCGGCTTTGCCTGGCAGGCGTGGCACTTGGCGACATTTACCTTCGTTTTGCGTGGCAGGCAAGGCACTTGGTGACGTATACGTTCGTTTTGCGTGGCAAGCGTGGCACTTATGGCATTGGGCTGGCTCTGTTGGCGCGCTTGGACCGGATTGGTCGCCGGTGACGCCGCGGGACTTTGCGTGGCAGGCGTGGCACTTGGCGACATATGCTTTCGTTTTGCGTGGCAGGCAAGGCACTTGGTGACGTATACCATCGTATACCTTCGTTTTGCGTGGCAGGCGTGGCGCTTATGGCATTGGGCTGGCTCCGGTGGCGCGCTTGGACCGGATTGGTCGCCGGTGACGCCGCGGCACTTTGCGTGGCAGGCGTGGCACTTGGCGACATATGCCTTCCTTTCGCGCGGCAGGCAAGGCACTTGGTGACATCCATCTCGTTTTGCGTGGCAGGCGTGGCACTTCATGGCTTAGGTTGGCAGTTGTCGGCCTTTGGAGCCGTTTTCTGTAAACACGTAAAAAAAACAATTTTCCACGCGAGGCATGTGTCAGGTTCACTGCACGATCTCTCACCCCATGCTCTGGCGGCGGGTATGAAAGAAAATCTCACACTTAATTAAGGACATGCATGCACCTAATTATCATCCACAATTCCAGGAGCAGCAAGTGACTTGCGTTTGGCCTTCATGAAGGAAGCATAAAGATTATTCCTCTGTGCTGCTGTCGGTTCGTGTATCCTGTCGAAAACCATCATGGGAACAAGATCCTTGTAGTAAATCGGCTCATTCAGCGCAATTCCAGTCAAGTTGGACATGTACTTGGCCACAAAGTTGATAGTGTCGGTTGTATTAAGGAAGGACAGGACGTCTTGGAATCCTTGCAACCACTCCTTTCAATCCCAATCTTGTGAGCGTTCTGCACTTGAATGTACCAAAGTCAGGAAAGATTCTTTGTTCCATGACAGTAGACAAGTTCTGTATCATATTGCGCAGGCAAATCCCTTGAAGAATAGCTGCGCGCTGATGCCAGGGGAGAATCAAAGCCTCATCGGAGCCATAATCCACAGATCTTGATTTGTTACCAGCACCACCCACCTTTACAGGGAAACGATAGCCAGTATAAAAATAAAAACTGACAGCCAACTCAAACCAGAAATGCCCCAATCTGAAGCATCCACCACATCAAGATCAGGCGGCCACTTGAGAGCTTGAAGCCATAAAACTACGGCCTTTGCGACATTTGCGCCCTGAAGACACATCATAAAAGGTGATTCATCAGAAACTCCAAAATGCAGTGTTTCATAACCAGTAGGATTGAAATCACGCATGAAGGCAACTGCATCTTCACCCATCAAGTTAGATGGAAACTTACCTTCAGTAGCCTGCGGAGGACACTTGGCAATCTGCATCATTGTAGAAGGACAACCTTCTTTCTGCGGTAATTGAGACAAGGCTTCACATCTGTGTCTATTGAAAGCAGCAAGATACTCAAACACTCTGGAGAGGCGATTCTTTTCACTGCTAGCATGTTCAGCAATACTGCCGGACAGATTTCGGATACCACATGGTAGACTTTTGAATGCTGATGTGGCAGCTGCATCAGCACAAAAGTTCCCTGCAATCGTCCATAAATCTTCAAAGTTGGCTGCGGGGCCAAAAGATTTATGGCTTTTCACTTTCTGCATCTTGAATCTACTGGAGTCCCAAACTTCAGCCAGAGCCTGAATAAGGTCGCCATTAGGCAATTTGTGAAGCAAAAAAATCCAGAAACCAGTGCTGATAAGATGTACAACGTTGCACACATACTTGGCATCGGTGACAAAAATGGCATGACGTAAGGAATCATACTTGCAAGCCGCATGAACAGCTGTAAGCAACGCAAGAAGTTCACCTCGAGCCACAGTCTGATCACCATAAACAATTCCAAGAGCCAGCACGTTGAAACATGGAAACCTCGGCTTTACATCAGAGAGGAAACATGCGACATCCTTCCGGTGTTTGTCTGAATCAGCAACATCCTGAACCACGGACCATGAAGCAATTCTGGCATTTGCACAGGCCGGATGAATAGCTCCACCATCAGTGAAAAATCGCAGGGTATCTGCTGGGACATCATAGGCAGTAGGAATAACAGGAGGTTTGACCAATTTCAGGTAGGCTCTCAGCAACAAGGCCATGTCATGCTGACGAGGTAAAGGAACATAGATCCACTCAGGTCTGTGGTCTTTCAGTGTGACAATTGCATCTGGAAAAGCCTCTCTAATGGATAGGCCAACACTGCAGTGTAGCAAGCGATGATCTCTAGTATCACACTCTCCACAAAAAACACATGAGTCATCTGTGTCTTTGTCCCATTTGGCTTTCATACTTTGTGTCTGATATCCACCAACAACGTTGAGTTTAATAAGTTGCTGAACCTCATCGGAACAGGCCGAAAAAACGCGAAGTCCACATCTCGGATCAGGTAGATGATCACCAACACCCTTGCGGTCCATAGACCAAACGACGTTGTAAACCCACATGGCTCTGAACGTGTTCACAATCTTTTTGATGGAGTCACCAAGAATGTTGCATCCATAGTGTTCTGGTCCAGTGACATTACCATGAATGTCCAAATGCCACCCAACTTGATTGAAATAATGCCTCAAAGCACTGGCAGGCCCAAACGGTCGAGAGCCATCATAAGATGCCGCAAATGCAACAGCCTGCGCTGTAATTTCAGGTTGAACTGTCGCAAGACGCCTTACAATCCTCACACATTGACACAATGTATAAAGGAAAGGGTCAGTCAGAAACTTAGAAAGGAAGTTGCAAGCCAGTAGTGGTGAAGCATTATGCCTGTGGCCAACAAGAGTGTTGACAGTTGCTCTCCGGAGTTTTTCAAAATGCTTCTGTCCAATATACATGGTATCGCAACTGTAAAGGGCAAAAGGCCAGACGGCAGTTTGGATGAAAAGTGCTTTCTTTTGAAGATCGCAAGGTAGCCATTCAATCCTTTGAATCCTACGAACTCCTTCTTCAATTTTCTCACGGATAAAACCAATGGAAGCACTCTTGTTGTAGTGCACCAATTCACCGAGGTCTTTCACACATGTTTTGATCTGGATAGGAGTATCAGGATTTTGTAAAGATTGGATATCAAGGCAACCGTCACGAAAAGCTTTGGTTGTCCCCCAGTGCCAGCTTTTGCTGTGATCAACCAGCAATCTCATGACCGACACAAGTTGCAGCATCTTCTGGTATGTTTCAAAGTGTGCTCTCTGCTGCAATGACATCCAGCTCCAGTTGTCTGCATATGCGAAGGGTTGGATATGTTGTGCACTGAGGCTATAAAAATAGAACGCCGAAGTGGCAAGCATGGAAAGGACACTGATAGAACACCCCTCAGGCACGCCAGTGGTCGATGCGATACCGTCGGTAACAGTGCCATACCTCACCATGACATCAAGACTTGCCACCCATGCATCAAGCAACACATCTGGCATTCCAAGCCTCTGCATGATCTTTGTAGGCGTTGATGAGATCTAAAGAGAAACCACCAATGCATTTCCCTTGATTGACAGCGTCTTCAATGGCTCTTTTTTGCGCATATGCAAGCTCCTTCACTCCTCTACCAGGTAGGCCACCTGATATTGGGAAAGGCAAATGCTGTCTCCAGACTCTTGACGTATGTCTGAAAATGAACCTGCCAAAGAGCCTGTAAAGACAACTCAGAATGGTGATCGGCCGCGCATGGTTCATAGACAGTGGCGTAGGAATTTTTGCAAGCAGAACAGTCTTTGCCATCATCATGGATTGGCTGAAGCCGGTAGTGACAGTAGTGACAACATTCTGGAAAATCCACACAAGGTCACTGATGCAGCATTCCGGTAACAGCTTTAACTCATCGTTTGACCATCCGCACGGACCAACTGCCTTACCAGCGGGCAGTGACTTGATAAGACGCATCCATGTTTTGACACATCCAAAAGGGTAAACAATCTGTGGAATACTTGGCAACGGGGTCATGTCAAGCAAATCACGGAAAGATCTCCAGTTATCACCTTCAAATTGTTCTGACCTGAGATCTCGCATCCACATCTTGGACCAAAAACGGGAAAAATCATCCCCAGTCTCCTCAGAAGTGACTGCCACAAAAGAAATCTTCAAACATCCACTGGCAGGTAATGTACCACTGACATGGCGAAAAAAGAGCTTCCTCCCATCCTGTCTCACCAGACTGATGATTGCATCATCCAAGGAAAGTTTGGAAAACGGCGGTATGTCAAAATACTCATCCATCAAAAGTGCAGTCTGTCCATGCGATGATCTCAACAATCGAGCAGATGTTGTACGGCACACCGGAACTTCAGCAAGTGGAGGTGACTCTTTGGCCTGAATGATCTTATAGCTCATCCTGCTGTAATCATCATGAACATCAATGTGAATCTTCGCACGAAAACGCTGTGCCCTCTTGTTCGATTCATCTCTGCATGCATGATCACAGTCATGCTGTGTGATCTGCGTCATGACTTCCAACACTTCGAATGTGGGCAGCCAGAAGGTCACAGAAGGTACCACTTCAAACAACAGAATCCAGTTCATCCATGAATTGCCATAACCCTTCGCCTTCAAGATACTCTTCCATTCAAGATACGCATCATGCAAGGTGGGATCATCACATGGGCATCCATTGTCAGTCAGAGGCAAGCTCTTGTAACGTCTGCACAACGTCTTGAATCGACGTACTTGCCGGACCTTGAGACGGCATTTCAACGACAAAACCTCACACGGGGGAGTATATCCACCATGGCGATCCGACTTGACGAGATTCTTGTGTTCTGAATGCAACACCTGTTTGAAACAACACCCTCCCTTGTGAGATGCATGCAGCGAAGAAATGGGTTTCCCAATATAGGGTCAGCTCGATGCTCATGTCTGATAGCTTTGTCAACACCTTGTTCAACCTGGCGAGACCACAACAAGAATGCATGTTGCATGTCCATTGCATCAAAGTTGGAGGATCTCTAAAAAAACTCGTAAAAGTCCACATGCTTATAAAACTTCGCAATGTTATCACTAGCAGGAGCGGAAGGCGCCCAGGTCTTTGGTAGTTTCCAAACACTTCTTGGAATGGTGATTTTTTGGCAACTGAGCTGGATAAAAAGCGGCGTATGAACATCAATCTGGTGCTCAGAAGGTACCGACATGTCTAAAATCCATTCAGCAACTGCAGGGTGAAAAACAGCCGTGTCATTACGCGTGGACCCACCACAGGTTGGGGGTAACATAACACCGGTCTTGGCAAAATACAATTTAAAGGCTTCAACAGCACCCAGGTCTTTGAAATACTTGTAGGAGGGCAACTTCTCAACAGGCTCATTAAAGTCACCACAGATGATGAAAGGCAGACCCACTTCGGTGATGACAGGTATCATGCTGGCAAGGAGGAGGTCATTTGGTCTCTTTCCCTCACGATATCTGTTAGCGAAGCCATAGATAGCTATTACAAGAATCTCAACTGTTGCAAACCTCACAACACAAGCAGAGAATCTTTGGGATTCTTTGAGCGCAACCGGTAAATCACATCTCATCTGTCTACACGGCATGGAAGTGAAAACAGCTGATCCAACTGCTTCCCCTCTAAAGGAGGGCCGATTGTCAATGGTGGCCTTCTTAGGTGCAACCGGTGGGCTCCAAAAGGATCGAAAACCCTTGGACTTCAAATCTGAAGAAACCTGTTTCTGAATAATATTCGTGGCACTGGTTTCCGATGCAACTATGATTTGGGCATTGAATTTCAGCTGCAAATCAACCTTTTTGTGCACGGCTGTTGGATTGCAGATGGCAAGACGAATCCCCTCGGAGTCAGGTCCAGGGTTTGAAGCTTGGCCAACAGGTGTCGCATAATACATAGAGAAACAATTGAATCTTACACAAGAGACGAAATGGACAGGGGAGTGAAAAAGATCACAGCAGGCACCTGTTGGAAAGCGCAAATGGCTACTTTGAAAAAGACTTGCAAATGCACTGGAAAGCAAGGTAGAGCTACCAATCTGGCTACTAGCACACCACCTCGAAGATTCGGCTGTCTTCACTTCAAACTGGCAACAATACCTACGAATTGGCAGTTGGGCACAAAAGGCTCCGTCATCAGCAACTTTCACTGCGGCATTTTCATGGCATAGTCACAAGCTGGGGTCATCATCACCTTTCTTGGGTTTCTTCTGCGGTGGGGAAGATCCCGATTTGGAGTTCTTGAGCATAATCATCTTTTTCAATTCAGCAAACTGCATGGACATCTGACTCTCTTGGGAAGCAATGGATGTCTTGAGAGATTCCGTGAAAACACCAGTCAGCGCCTGGAGTTGACTGGCAGTTTCCGTTCTGACTGCACGAAACTCAGCATTCGTGAGTTCCATATTGGACTGAATATTCGTGTTCTGCAGATCAATACCCCTCTCAATCCGCGCAATGGGTTCCTTGAGAGTGTCCAGTTCCCGCTCTGCATGTTTCTTGTGATCCTGCAACGCATTGTCATGACGTGCAAATCGATCCTCAATGGGGCTTTCAAGCTTTCTAGGCCTTAGGCGGCTGCACGTTCACAGAAGTCTTGGGAATAGCATTGGCAATCCACGCTTCCCATGGATCATCTGACACAAGAGCATGACTGGAGGTACCACTATCAGTTGAAGATTCCTTGATCTTCGGAAGGACACGTTTTTGAACATCTCCTGCCAGAACAACCGGAGCATGATCTTTTTTGTCTCCTACCCATTTGATCAGAATTGGGCTTCCATTCCATTGAGCAAAAACCGCATCAAACCTCTTCTCGGCAACGCACAACCAGCAGTCACCACTAAGTGGCCTCACAGGCTTGGCCTCCCATAACTGGGTCGAGAGCCAGGTTTGGACTTGGTCCGATGTCGAACCAAGCGGTGTGGGTGCGATCTTGAAGTGATGATTGGCAGCTACAACCTGCGGTATCTTGTCATCAGGCTTGAGAATTGCAAAGGCATGCAGATAGTCAGCTTTTTCAAAACGAATACCGAATACCCTTGTTTTGGAATCACCTTTGGAGTTGCGAACCACCCCACAATGAGAATCCACGTTCGAAAGTGACACTGCAAAGTCAACAGGAGTCTGATTGAGCCAGACGATCATGTAGTCACTCACTATCTTTCTGTCTTCAGTTTTGGGAGTGCAATAAATGCCGGAGTTGCCAGACACCTTGAGAATCCTTCGAAGCTCGGCACAGTCAATCCGAATGTGGATCTGAACTGATGTGGCAACTTCAGCATCACACCTTTTCCATGGCGTTGGAAAGACCTGCCCCATGGAGGAGACAAAAGCTCAACTTCACCTGCCTCCTGAGAAAGGATCTGCATCATGTTTCGAACAGGAGACTTGACAATTGCAGCCCACGCAGTCGCATCAATTTCATCTTGGTAAGCTGTCACAGACACAACCTGAGTTTGTTTGACTGGGAATTGCATCTGATCATCCACTGAGAGTGTAGCTCTCTTGACACCTAAATGATGAAGACAGCCCGAGACAACAAGAGGCTCATCATGCAAGACCACAGGCACACGGATGCGATTGCAATCTTCAACAATGTCGTGCTGACACTGACCGACCACGATCAAGGACAATCTTGGGAAATTGGTTGTCCAGTACCTAACCAAGGCTGAGCATCATCAAACCTCGAGAGGACGACACCAGAGCAATTTGGTTGGACCTTCTGGATCTGTGAGCTGTAGGTTTCATCCGCATTCAAAAGAAAACCCTCTTGTATTGTAGCTTCAACATCTCAACGGGCAAGTTCCGTTCCAAGCTTTTTGCCTGTCGCCTTCTCAACCTTGTTCGACACATCAGGCAGGACAATGTTGAGTGATCTGTCCAATTGCACGATTCCATCCCACTTCTTACCATGCTGTTTCTGAGCAAGAATCATCGAGATTGCATCGGGTCCTGCTCCACGCACAAGCGCACCGATGCATTTTACGCACTCCTGTATGTCAATACCCTGATTGATCATGAAAGCAGCCAACGCATTTTTCTGCTGGATAAGGTGATCATGATGGTTCGATGCAGGTCTGACACTGGGACCACCTCCATGATGGCACCCGTCAAGGACAAGGTGGCAACGGTCTCATCATGTGGTCCACATCTCGAGTAGTGACGCAGTGCAAATCCGGATTTGCAGTACTACCAGTGTGGCTGACCAACCTAATGACCTTTTCATACCCAGTGATGGTTCCAGCCTGATCCCAAAGATCCAAAATGTCTTGAATGGGCATGTCACGTGGCATCTTGGCATGGTAAATCGTTGTACCCCATAACTTCAATTTTGTCTTGATAGCATCATGAGCATCATCCACAGGCTTGGGAAGCCCAAGAACAACAAGGGCAGAATGCAGAAATGCACGCAGAAAATCAATGGACACAGCAGGCGTAGATGGCTTTCGGATGAAAAGAACCTGTGCCTCAATCGGCTCAAAGACACGGGAAAAATGACACACGATCAGCCATCCACAAAATGCAAGACACCTCTCCAATCCCGACTTGATCACAACGTCAAGGAGATTTCTCAGCATCTCATACCGCCCTCTTAGAGTCAAGAGGCCATCCAAAAAGGTCGTCTCAAGTTCCAAAAGTGACAGGATGTCCACATAAATGGTGCGACCCATATCTCCAACAAACTTCTGTACCATGAATCTCATGGCACCCTCGAATGACCGTGCCTCGAAATCAGAGTGTCAGCATTGTCACTGGTTCTGACTTGGGATGCAGAACGAAGGTCAAAGGACTGAGGCGGCCCTCCTCCATGCGTACCAAGCAGAAGATAGATCTTGAGCTCATCACCACCATACTGCTCTTGGGTGACAAACCCTTGCAACGGCCAAGAAGGATTCACTGTTCTGTTGTTCACCACATATCTCCAAGGCTTGGAAATCCCAAACCATCCAGTGATCATTTCCCAAACTCGATTGAAATGATCAAGTGTCACATTGGCATCAATGAATCCATCCCAGATCCAGGTGTTCCACAGCTTCAACCTACAGTGAATGGTCGGGTTGTGTCCAATGTCCGCCCAATTCCGGATGCGTGTGAGAAAGAGCTGCACTGCAAGAAAATACACAAGGTCATCATGGACAAGGGCAATCCTGGCAGGCTCGCGGATGATTCTCAACTGCGTGACATCTCGTGCAACAAATGCATCCGCATCAACAACCATAAACCACCCCAATGCTTCAAGCACTTCATCAATGGCCGTTTTCTGAAAGAGTTCAGTCACAAGTTGAAGTACTTGATGGGCAGCATGAAAAGAAACTTCACCATCTGTCACCTGAATCCGAATGAAGTCAAGCACTTGTAAGTTGTCGGATGCACTGATATAATCTCTCGCGATCACAACATTTGGGCAGAGCATGTCAGGATCATGTGACTGACCCAAGAGACCAACGAGAGACGTACAACGCACCTCCATGTGATGATTCATGGTGAGAAGCACATCTGAGACAAGCATGCCACTCTCTCTCTCCGTAAAATGAAGGTTCCCTTTGCACTGAGCACAACAATGCATGAAGCCTGATTCTCACGGGTCTGGAAAGCATCCAACTTGATACGAAGAGCAGTTGGTACATCCGAAAGCAGCTGAACATCTGCTTCACGAATGGCATATCTCAAAGGGATCGTCACACGTGCATCCATGTTCCCACCAGGAATAAGTGACACAACACTAGGCATGGCATCACCTGTGAGCATCTTCAGTCCATCAAGGATGATCACCCCTCTCTCGGTGTGAATCCTGACAGTTTCGGTAGGGCACTTCAAAGTGACATCTCTGGTAGCATGCATACTGAGGGTGGGCCTGCAGGCAAACTCATCAGTGTCAAAGGAGAATCCATCACGGTCAATCTTCCATCGGGTGTTTGCTGCAGTGAACCTCCTTTGAAGAGCTTCAGTCATCATCTCATGCACTTCAACTGGCGTCTGACCCTGAAGAAAAGCAATTCCATTGCAGATTGCGTGTTGAAAACCCATTACCCAACGTCCTGACTGCGGCCCGATGTTCGGCAGGTAACCAACATGGAACCAGGGCACCCATGAGCATCAAGATCTCTGGCAAAGCAAGGAAACGAATGGCTTCAGGAGTCACCAGGAGCGTGCCAAAGAGTCCAGCTGTCCTGAGGTTCACATGAGGCAACAAATGGCCATACCCATAGTTGGCCAACCAATTTTCCACCATTTCCGTAAAGCCAAAAAAATGCAAAACCTCAAAAAACACAAAAAAACGATGGTTCAGAAACATCAAAAAAATGAAAAACATTGAAAAACACAAAAAACGATGGTTCAGAAACATCAAAAAAATGCCGAACACTGAAAAACACAATCTTAGAAAAATGCATTTTTTGCCGGTTTCTAGGAAGGCCCCAACGCTATCCAACGCTATCCGTCCTTATCTCAAACCATGGAAAAATTGCAAAACCGGGAAAAATGCATTTTTTGCTGTTTTGCGGGAGGGCCAAACCCTTGGAAAAATTCCAAAACCTGGAAAAATGCATTTTTGGCTGGTTTCCGGGAGGGCCCCAACGCTATCCAACGCTATCCGTCCTTATCCAAAACCATGGACAAATGGCAAAACTTGGAAAACTGCATTTTTTGCTGGTCAAAAGCCTCGAAAAATTGCAAAACCTGGAAAAATGCATTTTTTGCTGGTTTGCGGGAGGGGCCCCACCCTATCCAACGCTATCCGTCCTTATCCCAAACCTGGGAAAAATTGCAAAACGTGGAAAAATGCATTTTTTGCTGGTTTGCGGGAAGGCCAAAACCTTGGAAAAATTACACACATGGAAAAATGCATTTTTTGCTGCTTTGTGGCCCCAACGCTATCCAACGCTATCCGTCCTTATCGCTAACCATGGAAAAATTGCAAAACCTGGAAACATGTATGTTTTGCTGGCTTGCAGGAGGGCCAAAACCTTGGAAAAATTGCAAAACATGGAAACATGCATTTTTTGCTGGTTTGCGGGAGGGGCCCCACCCTATCCAACGCTATCCGTCCTTATCCCAAACCTGGGAAAAATTGCAAAACGTGGAAAAATGCATTTTTTGCTGGTTTCCGGGAGGGCCCCAAGGCTATCCAACGGTATCCGTCCTTATCCCAAACCATGGAAAAAATGCAAAACCTAGAAAAATGCATTTTTTGTGGTTTCAGAAACGCAAAAAAATGATGAAATCTCAAAAACAACTTTTTTGGGAAATGCCGAAAAATGACTTTTCTTGGGTTTGGCTTAAAATCACTTCATTTTGCCGGGAGACAGTCACAGGCCCAAACGGCCATCCTAACTTATGGCGCTAAACCGCCACACCATCTTTGTCCAACACCATCTTTGACGCACGACTTTGTCCACACACCATCTTTGACACACCATCTTTCACACGCCACTTTGTCACCCACCATCTTTTACGCACCACTTTGTCACAGACCATCTTTCACAGACCATCTTTCACAGACCATCTTTCACACACCACTTTTTCACCATCTTTCACCACATCATCCTTCACACACCACTTTGTCACACACCATCTTTCACCGCATCATCTTTCACACACACACACAACTTTGTCGCACACCATCTTTCACCACACCATCTTTCACACACAACTTTGTCACACAACATCTTTCGCCACACCATATTTCACACACCACTTTGTCACACACTATCTTTCACACAACACTTTGTTACACGCTCTCTTTCACACACAACTTTCACACACACCAGCTTTCACACACAACTTTGTCACACACACACACACCATCTTTCTTTGCCACACACCATCTTTCACATACAACTTGGTCACACACAACTTTGTTTTACTTCTCGGTCCTCCACCACCTCCTTTGTCTTTCCTTCCCTCCCCGTCCCCGCTACAACATTTGGTGCTCATTATTGGAAGAAGTTGCCTTGTGGGGTTATCCGGTCCTTTAATTATATATTGTATCTAAAAAATGAGTTTTTCAAGCTCACCGAAGGGTACACTCCACGACCGGTGTCGTATACGCATTCTTTTAATGCAAAGAGGGTGTTCGCTTGTATTCTCTTCTGTTCCTACCCTTGCTTTTCTTTTTCCTTTGATGCTTGTGCATTTGTCGGTACAATGATTGCCTTAAATTTGGCAATTCGTGGGGGGATCCTTTTGTTCAAGTCAAATTTCCTTCATTACTGTCAAATGTAGTCTAAGTTTACTTGGTATCTTCCTTGATGCCATCGGTATTTGATGCGTCGCTCGTCGCTCAGCTACCCGAGAGGTGCGTGGGCGTGAAGGAAACAGCAAAAAACCTGGTCAATTTGGGAAACCGTCCAATCTGCTGGGTTTCACACATGTTTTCGATATGGGAATATCGTTATTCCTATGGTATCCTATGGTATTTGCTTTGGCACTGTTTATGCACTCCAAAATTCTACCCCAAATATTTCTACCCCAAATATTCTAAGTTTTTTGTTCCTGTCCACACCCGAAGGGTTGAAATCGTAACATATTCTATGTTACGAAAGCCAGCTGTCAAGCTTGGCTGAGGTTGCTCTTTGCGAACGAAGTGAGAATAGGGGGTCCGGGGGGCGGTCGCTTCAAAACGGACCATTTTGAGGCACTTCCCCAACTGAATAGGGTGGCCACCGTGGTCGATTTTGAGGCTGATATAGGCTGATGTACCAGGTGGCAATTGGGTGTCGGTGGGGTTCGATTCCCCCCTGGTCCGTCCAGTGACGTGCATTGGGGGCACGGAAAAACGTGCATTGGGGGCGACGGGAATGGAGGGGGAAATGAAGCAAGAACGGAGGCTCACATGGTCCACTAGTGCAGCATCGGCTTTGCAGCTGCTTTGCAAACTATTGCTGTCTCGAACCATCGCTCCTTTTTTTTTCATAAGTATTTTGTAGCCCAACTGCATGCATGGCTTCAATGCCGGCCCCGATTTTGAGGTCGCCAAAACGGGTGTCTGATCCGAAAGCTTTGCAATCATATGTGTATAGCCATGTGTAGC
>Ga0126342_10015621_pt1 | contig 13298 bp, 11 predicted proteins | sample Cyp1metagenome_FD_92528 | JGI IMG/M metagenome (GOLD analysis project Ga0126342, IMG submission 92528) | Coral microbial communities from Lord Howe Island, Old Settlement Bay, Australia - Cyphastrea 1 metagenome | ecosystem: Host-associated > Invertebrates > Cnidaria > Coral ...
ATATATATATAGCATATATATATAGCATATATATATATAGCATATATATATATATAGCATATATATAGCATATATATATAGCATATATATATAGCATATATATAGCATATATATATAGCATATATATATAGCATGTATATATATATAGTTTTTGTATGGTGTCTATATAGTTAGTGATAGTATTCCGTATTGACTGAACATCGTCGCAACAAACATATAGATTAATCACTAGTGTCTTGGGATTTTACATCTGGAGGTGGCTTTCTGGTTGGTGGTGACTTGACCATCTTGAAAAATATGAGTCAATGGGAAGGACACCATCCCATATATAAAATGGAAAATAAAAGCCATGTTTGAAACCACCAACCAGCTTCATATATTGGGGATTATAATAATCCAAAAACGGGGAATCCCGTTCTTAACCAACCAGGATTAAATGGAATTTTAAATAACCAGCTTTAAATTGCGAAGTTTTCATCTGAACATCTACATTCGAAGGGAAGCACACGCATAGTAGGAAAAATCGTGCAACATCTTCTCTTAAATCGCCATCCAGATGAACGTCAAATTTAAGTACTGAATTTGGTTCCTCCAGTCTATGAAACCCAAATGGAACAGCTGGGAGTCTGGAATTCTGATGTAAATTCGGGGAATTTCAAGGGACGGACTTTCATTCCACTCCCAGACTACTCCCATGTTACCCTCTATTTGGCAGGGTCCATCTTTTACAGGGGGCTAACTTCTTTGGATATAACCAGGCTAGGATTTATGCTAGACTGGTTGGTGGTATACCCACCCCTCTGAAAAATATGAGTTCGTCAGTTGGGATTATGAAATTCCCAACTGAATGGAAAGTCATAAATTTCATGTTCCAAACCGCCAACCAGTAGATATTTCTACAGTTCACTGGGTTTATAAACCAACCATGAACCAACCGGGAAGGCTGACGGGGACCCCTACGGTGGACCAAAAATACCTTGAACATCTTGAATGTCCAAGGGCTTCCCACTTCGGAAATCCTCCAAGATGGGTTTCATGAAAGCAAGCAGCACAGCGCTACCCTCTGGTAAACATACAAAAAACGATGGAAAGATCCACCATGCTATGTAGCTGGGTAGATCAACTATTTCGACTGGGCCATGGCTTATCATCGTCACAAATATTGCCATTTGGAGGTTCCAGTTTTCATCGACGCCGATATCCCACCGGCGAAATTCGAATGCACCAAGCTGTAGCTGAAATCAGGGGCAATGATTAGCCTAATTTCTATCATTCCAGTGACGTCACGACGTGAAGTCACATTATACCAGAATATATTGCCAATATATCCCATTGTATTCCTATCTTGCAACCATTCTTGGCATATCATGTGGTCCAAATAATATTGATACTGATATCTCCCACGATACCCCATGATATTCCCATTATATCACCATAAAATGGTTGGTTGATCCCTATTATCTTCCATATTTCAATCATATTAACCCTAATTTCTTATAGGGGGGTGACCCCAAAAATGTTAGTTATATACAGTGTGGGTCCCCCAGTGATGTTTGTTGGTTTCTAAACCCATTTTAACTATAATTATTTGCGTATCACAAACCATAGTGATTGGACTTATGTTCACCAACTTAGCTATCATTTGGGGGCTCCACATTGTACCTAAAGACCTGCAGGATGGGTCTGGTTTATGGTAGATATAACTAACTATAGTTTATGGGCTTTATAAACCAATATTCACATCACTGGTCGAGACCCCGGCTCCATGGATACTGCCTTGGGGTCGACCCTGTCATCCCCGTGTAACACTGGACTCCGCAAAGGTTCTCTGCCAACGATCACAGGTCCAACTTGATGCAACGACCTTTCCAAGGCTGTGATCCTCCGCTGCCCCTGGTGGGGACGTCGCGAAGCGTTTTGAAGTCACCACTGGCGATGTGCCAAAGGCACGGTTGTCGGAGGGCTCACCGTGCACAGGGCCACAGAAACCACCATCCTGTAGTATTTTAATGGGATATTGACGGGAATAGAGTAAGATCATATGGGATCTATAGCCATCTATAACTATAAATCTATGGTTGAATATAACCTCTGGCAATTCTATAGCCATTTTATAACTATAATCTATCTATATATAACTATAATCTATGGTTGATGGTTGAATATAACCTCTGGCAATTCAGATAATTTGGCTTAATATGAGAACCGCTCCACTGCCGTGCCTCCGCCGAAGCCCGTACTGCGCATCGCTTGCTGCATCTGCCGTCGCCGGGCATTTTGCTCGGTGCGCAGGCCTACCTGACGGGGTCTCCAGGGTCTCCGGGGTTTCCATGATGAGATAGAATTAGTGGTATAAACCCTCTCCATTTTAGGAGGTTTTTGGTTATGGTTCTTCGTGGTTATTCACGGTTATACTTTGGGGCACACCTATTTTTCTAACTGTTCGGAGGCGCTTGGCATTTCTAGAAGTTCTTTGGGGTTCCAACTACTTTGGGGTGCAGTTGGGGTGCAGTTGGGATTATTCATGGAATTTAATGGCTAAAACTATGGTACAAACACCAAGTTGGGACATAAGCCCCAAAAAAGCAATGGGATATAATGTTTGTAAAGCGATAGGATTCACCATCCCCAATTTTTACCATAAAATGGGGTGGTATATGGTGGTATAAACCATCAACATTTGGTGGTTTATTATTGCTTTACTGACAACATACCATCACATTCCGGGTAATCAAATGTGGCTTGCTGGAGAATATCCCATTTTTTTTCGATGATTTTTTCCAGCTATAAACCACCAGTTGTAGTCATTTAATGGGGGATTTTCAATTGCAATGTTTGGTTCCCCCAGAGTACATCACCATCGCCGTGATGGTTGAGTTATCCTCAGCCAGTATCCTCACTGCAGTTGGAACATGGCTGCAATCTTGGGATTCCAACCCCGATAAGAAATAAATTGACATCATCCCCATACACACATACACAAATGTGTATACATATATATATATATGTATACTATATCTGGGTAAATTATAAGATTTCACTAACCTGAATCTTGCGGCCATTTGGGGATGATTTCCCTTATTAGCCATGATTCCAGGGTTTGGGAGAACAGTGAGGTCGTGATCAAATTTACCCATATATATATAATAATATACGTGTATACACATGTCTTTAACAGGAAAATGATCTGGTGTTGTCCAAAAAATGGACCTTAACCTCTCAAATTCCGGTTTTACCTAGCCCAAATTGGCAGTGACCCATCAAGAAAAAAGTCTCTCACCAATGAATCGTGGATTGGATTGGTTTTTACCTCCAAATGGATTGGACTTTCATGTATTTTTCTAGATATCCCTAGTTTTTTCCGAAATTCTCATGGATTTTTCTAGATATCCCTAGTTCTTTCCAAATCTGAAGAAATCTGACCTTCCATCCATTGGGCTTTCAATGATCCCAGATGTTCCCATGGGAATCATGGACAAAAACCATGGAATCTTCCCCGCGCAACGCGGCCTCAGGTCCTACGCGGGAGAAAAGGACCATGGAAAGTTCGGAAAGTGGCTACACCCTAAGATGCCACCTTAAGATCGATTTAATTAGTTATCTAAGTAATCCATATCTTACTGGTTGGTGGTTTCAATTCCTCTGCAAAATATGAGTTCGTCAGTTGGGGTGGATGGAAATTCCCAACTGAATGGAACATAAAATTCCATGGTTCCAGTCACCACCAACCAGATTTCTACATTCCCGTGTGTTTAGTTGAGAGCTCATGTCATGTGCTCTACAAGGTGGTGCCTGGTTTATAACTCGAATAACTATGGTTTATGGCAGATATATCTATAGCTAATGGGATTATAAACCAACTTATAACTGGGGGGCACCATCCTGTATCTGGTTGAAACCATGACCCAGCCCCACGGCACCGCTTGTGGGACGATTTCCTCTTGAGGCGGTTTGTTACCTGAGGTTTTGTGGATTTCCCATCGAAAATCCAAGTACCCTCTGGTAAACGTTTACAGTTTGCTATTGAAAATGGACCATTTAGTGGAATTTACCAATTGAAAATGGTGATTTTCCAATTTTTTTTGTATGTTTACCAGAGGGTAAATAGTTCTCCAAACCAATTCAATATGCCAGAAGGAAGGTTTCTGATTTCAGGACCGACAGTAAAGTGATGGATGAAACTGGAAAAACGAAAGTCTGTAGCTTTGCAGTGCATCAAGCGACCATCGTCTTGAAACTATATCACCTTTGAAATTTGAAATTTACATAATGTTTACTATCTTCCCTTTCTGGTTGTAAGAGATATACCATCTGGTTATTTAACATAGCTTTGGAAAATGGCCCATAGAAATAGATGGTTTACCGAACTTAAAAATGGTGATTTTCCATGGCTATGTTAGTCATAACCAGAGGGTAGTCATATAATAAAGGTTTCATGGACATCTGATCTCGGGTACACACCAGGCGCAAAAACCAAAGTCCTCGGTGGGGACTCTGAGATCTTAATCCTTCACCTGGGGACTCGATGTGACCCAGATGGAGAGCTGGAGCATCAACGGGCGATTTTATGCAACCCAAACTTGGTTGGTTAATATATGATTAATATACTGTTAATGGTTAATAGTAATTGTTATTATATGGTTAATGATGGTTAATTATGATATTCTCTGGTTGGTGGTTTCAACCAACCCATCTGAAAAATGATGGAGTGAAAGTCAGTTGGGATGGATGGAAATTCCCAACTGAACGGAAAAAACACATCCAAAATGTTCCAAACCACCAACCAGAAACTGTGGTTCAAACAGTGAACATTGGATTTGATGACCCAAATTTGGGATTTGACCATTTTTCAGGGATGTATCCAACAAGAAAAAGGTGACTTGAGCATACTTAAGCAACCGAACATTGGGATCTAACCACTGACACATTGGGATTGAAGCTGAAACAAACGGAAATTGAACCAACTAAGAATGGGGATTGAACCAACTGACACCACATCTTTTTTGGGATTTAAACATAGTACCCTCTGGTAAACTAACAAAAAACTATCGAAAATCATCATTTTTAATAGGTAAATCAGCTATCAACAGCCATTTTCAAGAGCTATTTTCTAGGTATTTATCGCTCGAAGAATCACTGAAAATTACTCTTGAAAATGGCATTATACTGGGTAAATTGTAATATTTCACTAACCTGAATCTTGCGGCCATTGGGGGATGATTTCCCTTATTAGCCATGATTCCAGTGAGGGAGAACAGTGAGGTCGTTATAATTTACCCATATACATATATATATACACGTGTACACACATGTCTTTAACAGGAAAATGATCTGGCATTGTCCAAAAAATGGACCTTAACCTCTCAAAAAATGGCATTTTTTTATCGGTAAATTACCAGAGGCTTTACTTTACCAATCACTCGAACTTCTTCGGGATTTCACCACGAGAAATGATTCACCCCAGCTGGATGAGGCGATGTGCGACACGTGGCGAATTGCAAAGCTAGTCGATACAAAAATACAATATATGACTAGCCTCTGGTTATGACTAACAGTTCGCCATGGTATAGATGGTCCATTTATAGATGATTTTCCCAGCTAGAAACCTCCATTTATAAGGGTATATATATATTATTACTGGTTGGCGGTTTTAACCATCTTGAAAAATATGAGTTCGTCAATGGGAAGGATGACATCCCATATATGAAATGGAAAATAAAGAATGTTTGAAACCACCAACCTGTATATATTCATAGTCGATAATCCACTATAATGTAAAGAGATGTATATATATATATATATCATTATGATACATTATTCAAATATGTATTGCTTGAAAATATCCAGAGATGACCAGCTCCACGCACCCTTCCGCACCTGTGCGTATGCGGCTCTCCCGCATTGTACCTGGACCATTCATGGGAAACATATTTTCTATAGTATTTGCCAGATGGAAAATGACAAATGCATTGTCCATGTAGTCTCTTTAACACAATTAACTATTGACAATACATTTATAGATGACTTTCCCATTAGAAACCATCATTTATAGCGTATTTTCCATAGCTACATTTCACAACAAAGGGCAACAATATACACGGAACTAATATTGAATTTGACATTCAACAACCTTGATTTTATAGCGTCAACACCCTGATATACTTGTCATTGCATTAGATGGGAAACTTCTAACAGAAAGCCATGATTTTACTGTTGGACATTCCAGTTTTCTGGCAACGTTTCCCTTAATCCAATTCTAGGAATTTGAGGGCGAATGGACTGCATAGAGATATCCCACTTCCAGTTCTCAGTGGAGATTTTTCACCATTATAGGGGTGATAACCCAAGTTTTGGATGTTATTGCCGTCGTTAATGTCATCCCCGGATTAATAAACCATGGTTTATTAATTAGGGGGTATTCCTCCAATAGTCATAATCTAATACTTACATGGTATCCTCCCAATCAAACAACCGTTTGGGGTTTATTAATCCAGGGTTGACATTATACCCATAAAGACTCCCCAAGTGCACCTTCAAGTTCGGATATCAAGAAGCCTTAGTCAAAGTCTAGTGATGAACATCCCAGCTCCTTAGTCAAAGTCTAGTGATTTTTGCGAATCCAACAATGGATTTTGATGCGAGCAACAATTGCTCTAAATAGCGGGTGTTCACCCATCCCGAATGGGACCCGGATGGGATGAAAAACGCACATTAATTTGAACACATCACCAATCACCAATCACTTAAATTTATCTGTTCATTTTGTACGGTATTCACCAGCATACCAGGGTGAACTGGCACTTGACCAGGCTAGATTGCTAGGATCATTTCTGCTGAACTTCGGTTCACTCCATATAACGCCAGGCAGAACATGCTGCAAATCTTCAACGAGGGAAAACTTCCCATGACATCATGACATCTCTTCGTGGGGCCCCCTAGGACGTCAAGCCTCCTGAGTCAAACGGTGCCGAAACCGTGTCTCTGTTTCTCTCTGAGCGCGGACTCAAGGGCAGCTGATCACTAGCGATCAGTCACAAGCTGCTGGGTGTGTCGATGAACAATGAGTTGAACCCTTAGCTGAGAGCCTTGAACTGTGAGTTTCGAAGGCTCTTTGGGCGTCTAAGTTGAATGTAGTTTTTTTTAAACCATTTACACGGCCCAAAAAGGGTCTTGAAGCAACCAAAAAGTCTTCAAACCATCAAACATGAAATATTCATCTGCGAAAAACGGCTAATCCCTTCTCTCCCTAGTATTAAACACCTTCCATAAACCATGGTTTAGTAGGGGATTTGCATTTATTTAGGACATTTTAGGACCATTCAGCGGGGTGTTTACTGATTTTAACGCCAGCAACACACCATTTCCAGGCCCATCCATAAGCCTCCAACCAGTCGCGACACAGCAGTGCTCGCAGGCACACCCGGAACGTCCCAGTGGTCTCCACCAATGGCACTGAGGGAGGGCCTGGTGGTTTGTGGGATCTGGGGTTCCCAGCGATTGGAACAGCGACAAAAAACCCAACCCCCTACAAAATGGGGCCCCCAAACGATAGCTAAGTTGGTTAATAACTCCAATTTCACTATGGTTTATGATACGCAAATAACTATACTATTCCTGGGGTTTATTTTTCCCAACATTCACATCACGTTTGGGGGCCCCACTTTGTACTTACTGGGGGGCCCCACTAATGGGATTTTTCATGATATTTTTCATGGGTATATTTAATGGGTACATAGTCGAAGAAATTGGGATGTTGGGATATCACCATTAATCGACTAGTTGGGATATAATGGCACTGTAAAAGAAAAATGGATCCACAACAACAACATGACATTACCATTTTGACTATTTTTATGGGTGGTATAAAGCATCAAATCATGTGGTCGGTTTTTAGTATTGCCTCCATAGAATCCCATATGGGAATATATATATATAATATTTGATATGTATTCCCAATTATTCGATGACTATATGAATATGGAATATACCCTCATATGACATATGCCTTCTTCGATTTCTTCCTTTTGAAACAACCTGTTGTATTTCATACGGCAAGGGATCCCCGGAAATCGAGAAACTCGCCGGGTCGGGTCAGTGGGGGGGATGAAACAAATGCTGGCAACCCAACCCAGAACAGACACATATACATATGTATATATATATATATATACATATGTATATATATATATATGTATATATATATATATATCAATATCAATCAAACAACCACTATATGATTATGGCTGAATGGGTTTGTTCTTGAATGTCCAGGCATCAATCGTGATATCAACCTCGACACACACACACATTAAAAACACATAGTCTCCAATTCAAAAAACAATGTCTGGAGGGTATCTAAGGCTAGTCGCTTGGCCATGAAACCTGTTGTAAAGCCAAGGCTACCACCCAGAATCGGTAATCTTCCCAAGGAGGGACAGCCAGTAATCTAGAGAAAAGGGGTGGTTACTACAATAATTCTTGCCCATGTTTTTAAACAATGAACATTACATGACTATTATTTTAGAACTGGGGTTCAACAAAAAGGGGGCCTAGAGCAAGGACACATGTCTAGCTGATCAGTTAAAAAATCCTTTATGATCATCATCATCATCATCAAACGGTTTTGATCATTACGATCCTTTTATCACCGTTGCTAGCGTGCTGATGCATGACCCAGTTTATCTCTTCCATCATTCAGGAGAAACTACAACAGTTCGCTCAGCTGGAATAAAGACCTTTTGGGACAGTTTTCCCTACTTGGTGGCTCATCCCTCTTAGTAAGTGGGTTATAACCCCAGTTATAAATGGGATAAGTAGGGTAATCCACTTATAACTGGGATTATAACCCACTTACGATTCGTGGGATGAGCCACCAAGTAGAAGTCATCATTTCCGTCGTGACGCCGCTTTTCATAGCGTGACCACTTGCCACAACTCGTCCAAATCAGGTTGGGCTATGGCTTCCACCTTCCCATTGTTCGGTGCCAAGACTTCCCAACGGACACCATGGGGTCTTCCACATGGGATTCGCCCTCGGCTGTGGATTGTGCCATCTTCACAAGGGCCTTGTTTCTCTAGGGAGCCGCAAGCCGCGGAAGATTGATGGAGTTTCTGGTAGAATCTGGATTTCTTTATTTTCAAACTGGAAATGAAAAAAACACACAGAAAATTACCCCAGAAAGAGATCCCAAACAGTGGGGGGCAGAAAATCAACTGAGATACAAGCAGCTGAACGAACCCGGGCTTTACTCTTACAGAACCCCTCAGTGCGGACACACTGTTTCACGGGCCTTGCCATGCACTTCCCTCGAGCAAGAGAAGCATGACAAATGCCACGAGCTTGTTCTGTGGTGATATGCCTTCTAAGCTGCAACAGATCATTGCCTATCTGGTAATCAAGCATGGCAATTGAAAACCTTTCATAAATGGAAGTTGATAGGAAAACGATCTATATAAATGGAGGATTTTCCAGCAAACCATATGTGACCGGATTAGCCCTAGGTCACTCCATGTCACTCCGCATTCCAAAAGGGGAGGGTCACCTTGATGTGTCAGATGGAGGACTGGCCCATCTACTCCTAGTGTTCTCCAATCCAGGTTTTTAGCAACACTCCTATCGGGTATACCTGGTATACCTATCGTGTATACCTCCCGTGATTTTTCACATATCCATGGAACATCATTAGAATAGCCATTTCTAGGTTCCCATGTTGTCTTTTCGGTCGGGTGCACACCTCTACAGTCCCACTTATTCTTCTTGTGAACCACTAATCCCGCGGCGCCCGGCGCCGCGACTGAGCCCAATGGTGAGAATCCATCGGACAACAGCTATTCACCACCGAAGATTCACCACTGCTTGGTGGTTGAGCCACCCCTCTGAAAAATATGAGTTAGTCAGTTGGGAAAATTTATTCCCAACTGAATGGGAAAAACATGTTCCAAAGCACCAACCAGCTAATATTCACCAGTATGTGACTTGTTATGCTATTCCAACCCAATTGGACAAACATGTTGTTCCATTATGATCCGTGGAAAAATGCGAATTCAGCAAACACATTGGGTTCTAATATCCCCCACACTTTTCATTCCCTCCACCCTTGGGGTTCGCCTCTCTGGGGTTATCATTTTAATTAGATAGCTATTCTTATCGGTTGCACAGTTGCACTTCGTAATTCTGCGAAATTAGCCATTTCTGAGCTCCTCATCATCATCATCATCATCATCATCAAAAGGCTGGAGGTACCACAATAGCTGGATGGTCTATGATGGAAAATCCCAATCGAACATGGATGAGAACTGGGGGTACCCCCATTTGAAAAAAACCTCCAAATAGCAATCAGCACATATATGATTTGTATTGATTTGTACAAATAATGTCGTCTCATACAATCGCATTGGTATAGAATCAGAACTTCTACGCAGACCTTCTCAAAATCAGCGAGATCTTGACACAATTTTCCAACACGAATCTCATCCCCGACTTAAATACTTTCAAGCAAAAAACAAATAGATTCAATATTGAAACATGGTTTCTAGGGAGGTATTCAATATTGAAATTTCCTAAAATAAAGATACCTCAAAATCATCCAAGTCATGAATTAGACCATTGTAGACCAGGACTTAGTATTGAAACCCATGGTGACTTGGGGATCCCCCCTCTTTTAGGAAACCGCCATATTGAAAGGCAGAGATCATTTCTCTTTGCACTTGCCACTCTTCCACTCTTCCACTCATAGTGGTCATGACTGCCTTTGCAGCGGACCTCATCCATCACCGAGCACCTGTTAGGCAACGATCCGGGGAACCCAATGCCGAATGCCGAAAACTTCCAGTGGCCGATGAAACCTCGTTTCTGGTAGGTAAAAGGGGATGGAAACATATAGTAACATGATGATATACTGGTTGGTGGTTGAGCCACCCTCTGAAAAATATGAACATGAAAGTCAGTTGGGATTGTGAAAATCCCAATATATGCAAAAAATTCCCAATCATCCAAACCACCATCCAGTATACAATGATTGACCTCTGGATATACATTCTGATGGGGTAAAATCATGGTGACGTCCACCTCCCACCCAGCCTCATCAAACAGGCCTTTTTTGGCAGGGATTGACGCATTTGAACCATGCAAGTTCTGCCCCGTTTTTCCCATCTGCCCCATGAATCAATCTGAACTATGGGTTAGCTCACAATCCCAAATAAACTGGGTAATGTGATTAAAACAATGTCATGAACCAGCCATGACTGGGAATGGTTTATATATACCACCTATAAAAATGGTGATGACTGGGGGATGGTTTATAAACTTGTTTTACCCACATTAGGTTAATACTCCGATGGTGAATTCTCCATTTCCGCCACTCATCTTCTGCCCCCAGGCGCCTCTTTGCTGGTGCTCCATTGGCACTGTCTCAGCTGGGCACAGGGCGCTTTGGTCTGCGCATGGCTGCAAGATAAGCAGGCCTCAAAGGGGGCGCAACTGCTGTTGGATGCTGATTTATTCATTATTTGGGGGTTTCCATGAACGGGGAATCCCCAATTTATGCTTGGTTTAGAGTGGAAAAATACCCATGAAGATGGATGATTTGGGGGTGCCCCCATCTTAGGAAACATCCATATGGGTTTTAGTCTCCAAAAAGAAAGGGATGTGATTGGTGACTGATGGTGGATGCCCAAACAAAAGGGGCACGGCAACAGGAAAGGATTGATACCTGATGGTTGAAGCGTAAAACATGGGTTGATCTGGAATGGGAGATGATTCTGGACCTCACTGTTTGTATGGCTCATTCTGCTTTGACCAGGAGGAGTGTACCTCCATCTTCATCGTCCAGTTTGGATCATGGATTTTCCAGCTTTTGATGACAGGGTAGATCCAATAGTCACCATGAACTACAAATAGATCTAGCATAAACATCCATAAACCATAGAATTCACCTGGTTATAAACCATAGAATTCACCTGGTTATAAACCATAGAATCCATTGAAAAAGTCGATCCAAAAATGCTCGGAATCTGCTTGACTTGGTCGATATCATCCCAGGTATGGTCGAAAATCCAGCAGAAAATCCCATTCACAAAACCTCCAGTGGTGCCACATTTGGCGCCATCTTGAGCATATTATATCTGAGATATCTGGAATATGAGTTAACCATGTTCCAAATGATTTACCGCAACTGTGCCAACTTGCAAGTCTAACATTTTTATACATTTTATACACATTTTTCGCATCCATTGACGTCCATCTGGGTAAATTTAACAGAATTCAACAGCCATTGAAATCGCAGTTCATTTTGGGATGATTCTCCCCCAAAAGTCCTGTCCATTGTCCAGTTCATCTATGACGCAAAGTCGTCGTTAGTTGAAATTCAGCCCATACTTGGTGGCGAACTACCCACGAATCGTGGGCTCGTGGGTTAGTTCACCCCAGTTTTTTGAGTGGATTAACCCTACTTATCCCATGTAAATCACTGGGTAGTTCACTAACCCACAACCACGATTCGTGGGTAGTTCGCCACCAAATATAGCTGATGTTCTTGGCAAAAGAAAACCAGCTATACATACCTATATACTTCCATGCCATTACCCCATTACTAGTATCATTTCCTATCATATTATTCGATCACATTGCCTATTTCCGTATATTTATATACCCGGTGGTACTTTAACAGTTCGCCATTTTTTCATGGCCCATAGAAATAGTTGATTTACCTATGAATAGCATTGTGATTTTCCAGTATTAATGGATGATCAATGATTTGAACAAATGGATGTTAATAAAATATTATTAATAGATGATGAAAAGATAATTACTGGATACTATAGTATAGGAGGTTAGAGCAGTGAGTCAACTGTTGAGTGTATGGTCACTGTTTTCGCAGTGTTCAAAACCCCGAAATGTCCTTCCGTTGAATCCTGGTTGGTTAAGAACAGGATTCCCCGTTCTTGAGTTATTATAATCCCCATATATGAAGGGTAGTATTATCCCCGAACTACCCTCTGGTTATTTAACAGTTCGCCATGGAAAATGACCATTTATAGATGGTTTACCGAACTTAAAAATGATGATTTTCCATGGATATGTTGAATAACCAGATGGTATCATATCTATGATCTATAACTATCATCTATAGTTATCATATGTTACAAACATCCATTAATCATCTATGATAGCCGTATGATTGTTCAAATAGCCATAGCTATCTAAAATATCGAGTTGCGAAGCAGGATGGGCACGGTGGGAAACTTCGAAAAATCGTTCTTCGTGAATCCAATTTATCCAATGCCCAACAGTCACCCAA
>Ga0126342_10015622_pt1 | contig 13298 bp, 9 predicted proteins | sample Cyp1metagenome_FD_92528 | JGI IMG/M metagenome (GOLD analysis project Ga0126342, IMG submission 92528) | Coral microbial communities from Lord Howe Island, Old Settlement Bay, Australia - Cyphastrea 1 metagenome | ecosystem: Host-associated > Invertebrates > Cnidaria > Coral ...
AACCACCTTTCGGTCAATCAGTGGATTCGCTCTGCCATCCGTGATTCACAACAACCAACGTCTCCTATAGGTTTCCTATTCTGAAACTTCCGCCACCGCCTTGTGCGGTACTACTGGTAAATGAATGGACAATAGTTGTAACTGGTGATTTCTTTGGGATTCATGGTCAAAAGAAATAGAGGGTTAATAGATAGTCGGGCATTTATTAGTTATAGCATGTTATAACTGATGATAAATGGGATTTACATTCTATAAATGGGTTTAGAGGTACTTATAACTGGTAAAGGGTCATAACTGTAGAATTTAGTTGAGCATTGGCCACAGATTGCTTCGGCTTGTTCAACTTGCCCATGCCTTATTTTCCGGATATACAAGCTACATATCTCATACTATGTTGATATTTACTATATGAGTAGAGCGAGCGTTGAAGAAGGATACTTCAGGCATGCCCTACGCAGCATTCTAAATAACTTGGACAGCACGATATCCAGGCTTTTTTTTGTGAACCGACATTGCCAGTACCAAGCTACGTGGGGCGATCCAAGATACCTTTGCATACATCCGATCTTAGCTTCCATCTTATCTGATGTGCTCGTTCTGCATGGTGGTCGCAGCCAGGAAATAGGCACGCGACCAGGACGGAAGCTTTGGAACTTCACCAAGCATCAGGCGGCGCCCACTGCTTAGGTAAGGTGGTTTTTCGTAACAGGTGCTGATATACCCACATGGGGGTTTCCTAAAATGGGGGTACCACAAAATGGATGGTCCATAGTGGAAAATCTTTTTAAAATGGGTGATTTGGGGGTACTCCCATTTTAGGAAACTTCCACATGGGAAAATACGCTGCAAAAAATGGTGCAGTTTGTCAATCACAGCAGTAGATGGTACTTTTGGAACTCATACGCGCACATAGGAACTTGGATGGAAAAGTGTGAAGCAATATACTCCTTGCAATTTCGTCAAATTCTCAAGCCATCAAACCACCCAGGTTGTCAAAAACGCCGATATTCTTTATATAGTGTTTTTTCCCATTTGCAAGAGAACTTTGTTTTGGAAGGGCCCTTTTGGACCGAGCCCTTAAGCGACCTTGTTAATTGTTCGAGCGCTGGCCGAAGCATGGCTCACGAAGCGCAACAAAACTGATCATAAGAACAGCAAAAATGCATATTATATTGGTTCATGCAATAACTTCATTTGTTTTTTTCTGGGTTTAGCAAAATGCAGATTACAATTCGGTCGTGTGCTATTTAACAAAGAGGCATGATGTGGCTCTGGAGATTGTGTTTTTTGATGGTAAGTTTGAAACATCTGGAGTTATCTACAGATAGTTTGCAATGGCAAGGAGAGCCTTTATCAAAATGACAAAGGTATGTGAATCGTGTGAACTGCCTGATTTATGCAGAAGGATGGGCTATTCCCGATGGCCAAGGTTGGGCAGACCAAAACAACAATAATGTATTGGCCGCAGGTGCCGCATGTTCAACTTACCCGGTGGTAATTTAGGGTGCAAACCCCTCCGTTTGCCCGCGGCGACGTCCACCACGTGTCCGAACATCAAAAAACACCGTGTTTTGTCAGACAGAATGCACATGTCCAGGACCATGTCTTTCATATTGCAACGCGCAGCTTAGCAACCTGCGCGTTGAATGCTTTATCATCACCACCATCGTCATCACCACAATCATCACCACCATCATCACCACCATCATCAGCATCGTCATCGTCATGGTTATCATCGTCCTCATCCTCCTCATCATCATCATCATCAGCATCATCACCATAATCACAGTCAGTTTCGATACAATCTTCATCGACAACATCATTATCATCAACAGCATCACCATCATGATGATGATGATCATCATCATCATCAACACCATCACCAACATTATCATCATCAAAATCATTACCATCTTATGTTTGGCCTTTTTCTGATTCCCTAGAAACTCTGCTGACACCTCTGGAGGATTCCCTTGAATATAAAGTTTAACGGGGGTGGGGATTTAATGAATCCCTAGAAACTCTTTTGAAACCTCTTGAAGATTCCCTTCGACGCGCCAGTGAATATCGCTCTTCACTGTACTTGGAACCCTGCAAAAGTTGTGCGTGGGCGAAAGGGAGGTTTATGCGTAATTTAGCATACTGATGCTGTCTGGGAAATCGCAATTTTAAAGAAGTATATCATCGAGCTAAACCGGCCATGGCTTCCATAGAACACTGCTTGTTTACTTGTTTACGTGGGGGATGTTTTTAAATCTGGTGATAAATCCTGAACATGCATAAATGACCACTGTTAACTCAATGACTTGCTAGTTCGTGAGTGTTTGAAGCAAGGCCCAACAGAAATGTTCATGGCAGTGGGTTTGCCACAGTAGATGGGTTTTCTGCCAAAAGCTGATAGTTTGAATACATGATATCGACTTTCCTAACATAAGTGTTGTTTAATAGGGAATTGAATTTTGCCTGCATCCCACCTACATCTATGGGGCAATCGAATTAGTCAGTTATGTTAGTCATGGGATTTACCCGAGTTTCATATACTACGGCCTAGTGGCTCATAAATAGTTTTGACCCTACAGTAGCGGTGGGATTCACTGACTTCAGAAACCAAGAGCAAGCAGTAGGAAAAGGGCTTGTGGAGAATAGGTTTGTGCTGGTGTATACGGATCTTGTGGAGATAGGGGAATGGAGTATGGGATTGCCGGTTGCAAACACACAACCGTATTTTCAGCCACTGGCAGATGGTGAAAAATTCTGTCCAATCCCATTATTTCATTATCAATCATGAATTTGGCTGAATTCTTGATTTTGGTGTAGTTCCCGCGGGCCCATGCGGCTGTTAAAGGCAGGGCCTCGTTCCTGATCCCTCAGCCCCTCCCACTTTTCCAAAAACAATGGCAGCTCAAGAATTCGACAAACCCGACACGTGGTCCCTTGTCAAGTGCGATGAAAGAAGCCAGATATTTTCGGGGTTTAACAGCGTCCGCACATACACGCACACACATACGACTTCCTAAATGGGACGTGACCAAACTTGAACCACGAAGACAGGAGGGTTTCAATATAGCGGAAGGGAAATCTGGATCATGGAATTCGGAAAAACGGAGAAGTTTTAGTGAATATCTGATATGGATAGCAGCTCAAGATATGACCATAACGTTGGACTCAGTCAGTAAGTTGGTGACACAGATGCTTCGCCTAGCCCTACTTGTCCATCCTGCCATATTTACCCAGACAATGTGGGAACCCCAGCGCCATGAACCTGCCATTTACCACAGTGATGCCACCCATTTATGGTGATTTTGGGGGTTTTATTTTTGGGGTTCTCCACGTTGCACAGATTACATATTTCATACTTTTTAAATATCTACGACGACGAAGGATGCTTCAGGCATGTTCACGCAGGATTGACTGCAAACAATCGCGGGCGGCAATACGATGTCCAGATATTTTTTGTGCCTACACTATACCAGTACCAAGCTACGTGGAGTCGCTTAAACCCATCATAAGGTGACAAGCAGTAGAGCGAGGAGGGATGATCTCCCCGCTAGCTAGCGTGCGTCTGGAGCCTTGCCCCTAAGACATGGTTGTTCTGCATGGCGGTCGCACCTGGAAACTGGGGTCAGACCAGGGCCCATGAAGTTTTTGAGCTGGCAATGTTGGAGCCTGGCCTTTTTGGGAAGCACCTGTTTATAGCAGACCAACAGCTTCGCCAATATCTAGCGAATCGTTTTCCATTTCTCTGTGCCCGCCATTGTTTTTGGATGGAGCGTGTTGTTTTCAACACGCACGCGTGTGCTCATGGTTGACATTTTTTTCTACCTGGCAAACGTGTTTCTTTGCCTTTTTTTTTTGTTTCCCTTTTTTGCGAAGCAACAAGCACACACCCATCGACAAAGGTTTTGACGCGCTTGGTGTCAGGCGATCCAGCAGCAGCTAACAAGGCTGGACTTTTTGGATCAACTGGTTGCTGAGGGGTGTTGCCCGTGCCACGTTTGTATCATCATACTTGGCTGGTGGTTCCAATTTGTTTCCATCTCTAGTTAAGGGGATGAACCCATTGTTTTGAAATTGCCAATAGATCAGTTAGATGTCCCGAGTCGGACGGCAATGGTGTGAAACCATCTGAAGCAACCATGTTTGTTCTAAGATCTAAGTGCACTTTTATACAAGGGGATTTTGCATCGTTTCAATGTTTTTGATCGTTTTTATGATTCGCATAGGCCACAACCTTTTGGATTTTTTGTGGACAAATCAACCATTTGATTTGGGAGGCGTTGCGGGCTCAGGGTGTGGTTAGGCGTTCGAGGACAGAATGTGTGCCTCATAGTGCGTCAAGGAACATGGCTAACGTCCTATCCACATCCGAATTTCAAAATCACTGATAAACCTACAAATTGTCCTGAAATAAAAAATGTCATCACTGTTTGATTTCCGACAAAATATTTCAGATGAAATGGGAATACTATCTCAACACCGCAGCAAAACCTCGGTTGGGGGCCGTCATTTGTATCACCGGTGGCAAAATTCGACACGGTGACCTGGTGTGATTTTCAGCACAGTGATTCACCCAACCATTTGGTGTTTATGACCACTCTTGCCTATATGCTCCATGGTGCTGGAATATTTACCAAGATTTACCCCATTTTTATCACCCAGTTTTGTAGGTAAATAATGGTAAATATGCCAGCACCATGGTTCGCATTGGGGTTGGTTTGTTCGTAATGTGATTTTTGTTGATTCGTTTTAGTTTGAATTCAAACGTGCTGACTCAAATATCATGGTTGTTGGTCACAATCACCATTTTATAAATCGTTTTGTTCGAAAATAACATGCCGTATTTGTTTTGTTTGACCACCTTTTTGTCCAAGTAAAAACATGTTAGCGGGTATATATTCCATTGTCTGGACGCATCACACATTTTGTAGTTGAGATGGTGGTCCGCATTTAGGTCCGGTTGTTCCCAAGGGGGACTAGGATTATCGCAATGAAAATGAAGATGACTTCCAAATGCTCCATGGTGCTGGTATATTTACCTACAAAACTGGGTGATTTATGGGGCAAATGTTGGTAAATATCCCAGCACCATGGAGCATATGGGACTATTTGGAGATATACCCAATTTTCAGACAGACCCATTTGTTTATGTAAAAAATGTAAACAATTCACATGTTCTGGTGGTACCACCACCTGTTGGAATGTCCAGCACATTGCACCGGCAACCTGGCCTCACGCCGCATCTGTCGAGTAGCTGCTTTGGACCGTGAAGACACGTTTGGGGGCATAGACAGACAGTTCACAGGTAACAACTTACGGGGCATATGTTCAGAAAAAAAAGATCTGGGCTGGTTCCAGTTGTGAAACGAGTGGGCAAACATTATCAGTTAATCAGACTAACTCATAATTTGTCAGGTGGGTTTGAAACACTTGCTGAGTTGTTTTTGTTCATGAATTCATTCTGTATAGTTTGATCTACCAGCATGCAAGAGCAAACGCAGTTGACCCAACATGTCACTATGATGATTGCCTTCTGAGCCATGATGCAACTACAGCATTTCGGTCGAGCCGTGATCACTTTATGTGTTGCACATAAGAAAATCGGAATAGATTAAGCATTCCTACAGCTAGACCATTGAAACATATTGAAAACATAGGACACCAACCCATGTTTGCCACCGAAGATCTTGTGATTTGACAGTTGAACAGTTGAACATGGTGTTTCACCCATACTTTGTTTTCCCTTTTAAGGTTCACATTGACTAAACCAACACATCTTTCACAACAAGCAAATTCTCTTTAGCGGCGCGTCACAGCTTGTGGACACAGGTGGGCTGTCGATGGAAGGTGCCTGGTGATCAACCCACTAAAAGATGATCATTCGATAGTTCGCTTTACGAAAGGATGGTTGATGGCAAATGTTTTCATAATTTTCATATACCCATAGTTAGAGGGATCCAGAGGGTATATGATGGTATCTAATGATCTAATGGATTATTATAGGATGATATTTAATGGCTGGTTGGTGGTTTGGAACATGAATTTTTATGACTTTCCGCAGATTGGGAATGTCATCATCCCAACTGACGAACTCATATTTTCATATACCCATATTATCCCATATTTTTATATACGATTTTATAAGTAACCACTGAAACTGTGGCTATTATATATCAGGATGGATTATATCCATATAATCTATCATAGTATATATTTTATAAGTAACTAATGAAACGGGCTATTGTTTCGTTAATATCCATCAATCTATTCATCCCAAAGTTATTTTAACCACTGAAACTGGCTTGGATTTTTCAGTTGTCGTCATCCCTGGGATCGGATGGTGGGCTCCGGTGCTGATTTTTGATGTGGTTTATTTTGACACGTGGTCAATGGCTATTTCAGGAACCGATTGATTGGAAGTACCTACCATAGATAAGGCCTATATAAGGCCTATTTTTCAGGCCTAAATATTAGGGAATATCCCCACAAAATATGGTCCAAACATATGGTACAGTACCTCCATTTTAGGATCCTGAAGATCTCCCATTGACATGGGGACATCCACAATGATCCACACAATGGGGACATTGCCAATGTGTGGTGTATGTGTTTTTTTGCTATACAACTTCGTTGATGTTTTCTTTTGCTACTCCGATTTTATAATAGCTCCCATTGATCATCATCACTACCCATCCGGAATTGTATTGTGGATCTCCATGATGGATCTCCATGTCATGGGTAAACCTATGAAAAAATATGTCGGGGATGAACATTCATTCACCGGCTGGGTTTCAACAGGCTTTACCCTCTGGTAATGACTCACATAGCTATTGAAAATGGCCCAGTCGAAATAGTGGACTTACCCATTAAAAATGGTGGATCATGGTGGATCTTTCCATCGTTATCTTAGTTTCCCAGAGGGTATACACCTAAAACTCACTTCTAGTTCGTGAGTTTTCCGGTAGAAAATGATTTTCCATAGTTTTTTGTATGTTTACCAGAGGGTACTTGGGATCGCGGAGGTGAAATCCTTAGGGTCCGGCTGGTCATTTCAGCCGCATTTTTTGGTGATGTTCACACACCATTGTGGTCGTGATCACCCGCTTACTATATAGGTGGAACTACACCAAGTGTGGTTGTAATTGCGATCATAAGTCTAGGTTAAGTAGTTACCCTCTGGTAAACTAACAGTTTGCTATTGAAAATGGCCATAGAAATAGTGGATTTCCCCATCAAACATTGTGATTTTCCATGGTTATGTTACTTCACCGGAGGGTATATCCCATTAAACATCCGGTTTATATCCCCATACAATGGTTGTTATATCCCGAATATCCAATATTCATGGGATAATTCCTAATTGTTGATGGTTAATCACCTATTTGAATGGTCAAAAAACACTGTTTCTTCTAGTTCCACCATTTATAGTAGATTTTCTTCATTATCACAATCAAAAGCGTAATTTTACAAACATACATATATATATATAGAATTACCTAAATACACAAAAACATATTCATGTTTATATACATGTTTTTTTCTCTCTATATATATATATATATATGTATATATACACACCAATTATTTCATATGATGAATACCCGCTTACCATATGTTCTTTTTACCCGTGACTTGCAGGACAAAAACAATTTGCTTCGCAACCGATGGAACTGGAGGACTGGGCGAACAAGCTTGACTGGGCGAGCGCCCGGGCGTCGGAGTGAGATGGTTACAGTTATGGCCATGGCTATTACCCTCTGGTAATTTAACATAACTATGGAAAATCACAATTTTTAATGAGAAAACTCACTGTAAATGGTCATTTTCAATAGCTATGTTAAATTACCAGAGGGTATGGCCATGGCTATTAGTTATAACGGCTTCTTTCTATGGGACTATAGATTCAATAAATGGAGTTAGTTCAGTACAAACATAATTGGCATGACTCGGGCCATACAGTACTTATAAGTGGTATTTCGGGCCATAACTGTAGGTTAGGGGAAATCAGCCCCAAACGGTTTCCCAAATTTGTTTATTGCAGTATAAAGTGGTAGTCATTTTTTGTTACGAATGGATAGTTGTATTTGGACATATTATAAATGATATGTTAGCACTATATCTTTTAGATTAGATATCACTATATTTATCACTATATTTTCGCAAATTATACGTATGTGTAACAGTTACATATTTGACCGGCAATATTATACATATGTATATATATATATACATAGTTTAGCAATTATAGTGTGCTATATTGATGTATCACATCACTATAAGTTACGGATTTGACAATATGTAACACATTTTTGGATAGATATAGTGATAATATACATCCATATTAAAGCTACGAAACTATAAATAGATATATCAATACTCAATAGCCTCTTGTAGTTTAGCAGTCTTGCAGGTTAGATTGGAATGATTTGATTCATGACCCCAGTCATGGTAAAAAAGGGCTGGTTACGTGTTGGGCTGGTTACAACTGTTATGTTTACAGTTATAGATCACAGATGTATACAGATGTTAGTATGTATATAAATATATAACTATAGAAAACAAAAAAAACACCCTGTACTCGCACATGTGAGTCTTTTGGATGCAAATTTCGCACAGTGAGACATTTCTTCCGGAAAGTTCGTGATTCGATACATCTATTTGATCAGCCTTGGAGGCCTTCAGCAGAGAGTAATGGATGTTTTTTGTTCTCTCAAAACATAATAACCATCATGATGGTTGTTGGTTGGTTGATTTTCCACCTTAACAAGCAATTATCATAATAATGGTGGATGATATTCATATCAAAAAAAACTTTTTCAGCAAACTGAAAACATGGTCGAGGTTTTTTTTTCGGCACCAGCGATGGGACCTTCATTCTATGGCAAATCGTCCCACATCCACATGCAACTCGCCAGGAAGCATTCGGGCAGATCCTGGACGCTAGTCATCCATTCCTGGCTTCGGGGGAGGTTACTTCGGTACAACCAGCCCCATAACTAGGTCAATCAACTGGATGGGTAGAAACTAATCCTGGATGTCGTTTGGTATCACTGGGATTATCTACCAACCAGCTAAGAATTTAATTTGTTGCAGGGTATCTAAGGTTTTAGGTGAAACCTATAGTAGATATCTACCGTATCTACAGGTTATCTACTCCCAACAACGATACTTTTAGGTGAAACTCCTACTTATCTACTATAAATTGGGATATAGGTTCCTATAAAACTCTGCGCTTCCAAGGATGGATCAAGACCCAATGAAATGCTCGATTTTTGGGGGATGAAATGGCCATCTATTGCTACATCTTGTTGCTACCTGGTAGCTGGGGGAGGAGCTCCTCCTTGTACCTGCTAACCTTGGTGTCCAAAAGGATACCCCAGCCGCAACTCATGTTTTTTCAGAGGGGTAGGTCAACCACCAACCAGTTCTAGATGATATACTTACACATACTTGTAACTATAAAAAATACAGTATATACATAAGTCCATGTGTGTGTGTCATCTATGATATACAGTATACCATTCCGTTATATAGGCAGAATTGATATATATATATATATATAGGTATAAATATTTGAATATTGGTATATACTCCCTTATATGTACTCCCTTGTATAGGTATCAATGATATATTAATATCTAATAATATATAAGAGTTTATGGTACTTATAACTATAGTTACTGGGGCGAATCTTAACCAACTTATAGCTGGGGGGCCTCACATTGTATATATATAATATTTACTTCGGGATAGTCCTGTATAACTCCCTTCGCCATGCTACACTCAAGTTCTTTCTGGGATCAACATGGATCAACCAATCTGCATCCCATAAAAATCCGAGTTGGTTTCTGGGAATCCCTTGACGCTGGAGGGTGCGTTATATACGTTATATATATAATTATATAATGCATATATAATATATGATATATAATATATATAATATAATATATATGATATATAATATATATAATATAATATATATGATATATAATATATATAATATATATATATATATATATGATATATAATATATATTATATATACTATATATTATATATGATATATATGATATATAATATAATATATATATATAATATATTGTATATTATATATTATTATGTTGGTACAGGGAACAGCCTCAGGAATCATGTGTTCTTTGTGGGGATCAAGAGATTAGACAAAGGGCGAGCCAGAAAACAAAGGCACGAAGGAGCGAAGGAAGGAGGAAGGGGAAGAGGAAGGAAGGAAGGAACCCGGCATGCAGGGATTTGTTGTGGACCAGGGTCTAGAGGAATTGTTGCAGGTGCAGGTTCTTGTAACGTTTTTTTGGTTTTTGGATATGGAAAGCAAGCAACCAAGCTCACTAACAGCCACCAACGCTACCAGCAATGAAACCAACGAGCCAAGCAATCAAGAAGGAATCAAAGAAGCAACCGACCAGTCAAATATACCAATGAACATACATATACATACTTTGTGCCTTTTGTTTTCTAGATTTGTATACATTTGTGGATGATGTGTTCATGGTCCATCATGTTACAGGGTTGTTCCAACCAGGCCTATCCCCTGATAGCCATTGATCACAATTCAGCCATATTCTAGTTGCTATAAAAATGTATACATCCCCATATAGTTAATACCCCATTGTATACCCATATCAATCTATGAGTTATTAGTGGTACAGTAATACATGTTAATACCACATTATAGAACTGTATCACATACGTAGTTTTATTTCTTACCCCATTAAGACCCAACGCTCTTAGTTCCCCATTAGTGAGCCGTTGCGCGCGGCCCGGGTCTGAGGAGAGCTGTCATGTGGTCGCATCTTCTCGTTTCGAGGCTTGGTGGCTGTGCACTATTCCCTGGACTCATGGGCTGTGATGGGGTACCCTCTGGTAAACGTTAACTAAAAACGATGGAAAGATCCATCATGTTTAATGGGTAAATCCACTATTTCTGTGGTCATGTTCAAAAGCTATGTTAAACCATCAGAGGGTATATGTGGAAAATATGGGGAAATGACAAAATGAAGGAAAATCATGGAAAATGATGCTAGGTCAATCAACTGGATGGGTAGACACTAATCCTGGATGTCTTTTAGTATGGGATGATCTACGTTCACCAGCGAATTTCATTTTTTGCAGGGTATCTAAGATTGGCCATGATTCGGGGCCTCCATTTTCGGCACTTCGAAAAGAGGGATTCTGATGGTTACCCCCTGGTAAATTAACATAGACCCTGAAAATCACCAATTGATAGTGGAAACTAGTCTTCCAACCCCGATGACTGCCAGGGTCTATGTTAATTTTCTGGAGGGCAATCAATAGATTTGGGTGTATGTTATCCTATTGACAAAGAAAAATCTGGTATCAGCGTTGATGTGGCATTACGACATCGTTGATGTTTTGTAAGCCCTGGTGGTAAGCCCTGGCTGGAATTTTTACCTACCGTCTGACTGTGGGTTGTTTATATTATTCATGAAAATGGCAATGACTTGGGGATGGTTTATGATTTCTGTGGCTGAATTCTATGGTTTTGCTGGTAAATATTAAACATGATATAACGAGTTGTAGTTAATGGTGTGTGTAAACCAGCTTAAGCCCCCTTAAGATCCCATAAAATGTACCATAATCACCATTTCTATAGGTGCTATGGTTACCATTCCCAGTCATGGCTGGTTCATGACATTGTTTTATTATTTGCCCACATTAGAGATGTTTTTCCCCATTAAGACTTCTATTCAAAAGAGATTTCCCTAGATTTGTATCTGGGTGGTGGTATACCTACCCCTCAGCCATTAAATATAATCCTATAGTCCATTGGATCACTAAATATGGATTATATACCATAGGATTATATTATAAAGGATTATAATCCATTGTCATGGTGGTATGTATATATATATATTATATCATTAGATCCTATCATTAAGTCCCCTTAAGTCCCCCCTCATGACATCAAGGGTGAATCCCACATGACATCTCTCGCAACACCGCTTGAGATGCCAAGAGATCCGGTCGCCGGTCGCCTGGTGATGTGCCATTGACCGATCTCGGCTATATATATATACATAGATAGAGAAATAGATAGATTAGGATAGTTATAGAGATGGATATAGATATTGAGAATTATAGATATTGATATAGATATTGATAGATAGATAGCTAGATAGATAGTTACCTCCTATTTCAAGGTTCCCACTTGTCGGCATCTATTTTTTGGATTGCTATTTATCAATACCCACCTGCAGGGGCTGCAAAGGATAGCTGCAGAATTGAATCTCGAGGTCGCGGGGCGTGAAGACTGGGCGTTTTTTGGGAGTGCAAGTCAAAGAGTTTTAGGTGTATACCCTCTGGTAAACTAAGATAACTATGGAAAATCACCATTTTTAATTTAATGGGTAATTCCACTATAAATCACCATTTTCAATAGCTATGTTTGTTTACCAGAGGGTAACTATGGGAATTTGAGGATATATAGCTCGTGTAACTTTGAATATTTTTGCATATACTGCCTTACAGTGCACTATATGTACTAGTAAGGCGAATCGACGACGAGTTTACTTTGAATGTATTGATAAATTCTGAGTGCATTTGTTATCGATTATATTTCTGTAGCATCTCCTTTCAAGGATTGCTCACCTTCCCAGTGATGTCTGGATGAATCCAAGACAAGTCTTCCTTGTCGCTGTGGCAGCGCTTGTCACAATGACCGCAGCTGGAGGATCGCATCAATGATGTGGTGCTGGTCGTTCTCATCGAGATGGCAGCCCGCGGATTGGTAGCACCAGTGATTGCCGTAGGTGACTTGGTTCGCGGTCCATCACTGTGCCATTGGGTCGCAGGCCAGGCGTGCTTGAATGCACTTGGATTTTTTGGAATGTGCTCATCAATACTGCAGTTATGGCCATTTATGACTTGTAGCTGGTTATTTCCATGGGATTATACATTCTATAAATGGGGTTAGTTCAGTACTTATAACTGGTAAAGGGCCTTAACTGTACTGGATTTCCGGAAGGAGCCATTAGTCAGTACACAAACCAGAAATGGCCTGGAAGAATCCCTTTTGTGTCTCAATGATGTTTATATACATATTTCCACACACTGTGGGGTAATGGCCAGTAAAAGGTGTGAATGATGTCATAGTCTTCGCCTGATTTCCTGAGTTGCCTGGCTGTAGAATTTCAGCGGACACAGATTCACGATCGAAGAAACAACGCACAGCTCATAAACAAGAACAGAAAGTTAACAGTTGAAACTATAGCAGGTACGTAGATCAGGCGTCCCTGATCTATATCC
>Ga0126342_10015623_pt1 | contig 13297 bp, 13 predicted proteins | sample Cyp1metagenome_FD_92528 | JGI IMG/M metagenome (GOLD analysis project Ga0126342, IMG submission 92528) | Coral microbial communities from Lord Howe Island, Old Settlement Bay, Australia - Cyphastrea 1 metagenome | ecosystem: Host-associated > Invertebrates > Cnidaria > Coral ...
ATAAGTTGTAATCTTTTCCAATTTAATCCCACAAACCCACACAAAGTGCGCACACACACACGCACAGTTCCACCAGATGTTTTCTCAATCCCCGCGAAGTCAGCTAAGTTGAGGGTAGCCGGGTATATATATACGTATATGGGTATGGATCAATACCTATTAATACCATTTTTAGGGGGATGAACATCCATTTACCAGCTATTTTGATGTTCACCAGGGGTACAAGGTTTTGACACACTGCCATATATGTATGGGATCAACATGGATCAACTACATGAATGGGATCAGAAAAAACATATAGCCGATAAGGGGCCTTTGGAGTTTGATTCTAGGGTCCTTGGTGATTTAGTTCTACCCCAGATTGTGTGATATATGTTTTCCAACATTTATTTCTTTGTCTATCGAATCTTATCTATCAAGGTAGGTAGCCTTGGTATATACTAGTGCATGAAATTTATCCCAAAGGAAAAATCGTATTGGGTTAGTGCCCCTTGGATGTTTCAATGTTATTAATTCTTATCCGCCATTCGGTAGTCATGCCAAGAACGGGATTGATAATTTGCCTCCCCATCCATTTACCCTTCTACTCGTGGAAGTACCAGTCAGAACAAACGATCACCAATTCGATCGTATTCAGATATTTTTTTGGTGGAGTACTTAGAAAAAAATATATATAATAAAATACTGTTATGCGACGGATTTGAGGTTGCGATGGATTTGGGGTCCCCCGGGCCAAAAGATCGGCCAAAAAAATATTTTGTTGCCTAAATCTCAAAATGAAGGACCCCGAATCCATTGCGGGAAAAATCATGGTAGAATATAATATTAAGGCTGTTTCCTAAGTCCACATGCAAATTTCTGCACCCTGACATCGCCATTTTGTTTTTCCTAAATCCCAGGGTACAACCTCTGTATTCCCTAATAAGGCAATACCCCACAAAGCACCTAGGATATCGTCAAAAAAAAATGCCTAAGTCAAAGTGCAGATTTCTGCACCCTGAGTTCGGCAAAATCCATAATTGGACATTGCATTTAAAGGATATATGATGTTGACGTAGAAATAATGGGGAAATTTAGTACTTGAATAAAGAGTGGTCGTCAGGGATATAATAGTGGTGGTTTTATACCAAAAGGTATATGGGGGCACCACCCTAGAAGAAACATGAGCGTGGTTGAAACAAATAGATATAGTCCATACCCTATAAAGGGATGATACCCATTCCATTTTAATCCAGCAATTGGTCGGGTACCCTATAGGGAAATGGTAGTGGACCTCTGTTTGTCCAAAGAATATGATAGAAAAAAAAAACGTAATCAATACTGGGATGATACCAATTTAATCTACCAGTTGGTTGCCTAAGAGTAAAAATAATAATGCACATACATTAAATAACCAATGGTAAGATGATACCCATTTAATCAACCAATTGGTTACCTCATGGGGGAAATAACAAGGTACCTATAATGCAATTCAATTCCACCATATATATAATATTTGGAAAGACCCAAGAATCCATTTCCAGAGAACCCAGATCAATTGCAAAAGCTCATTACAATGGGATATTGATATACAATAATGATGGATACGAATAATCCCCCCGTTCACAGTAAATACAGCAAGTCATCCACTCTATGGTTTCTTTGGGGGATGGGATTCTGATTACCAGATACCATAGGGATCCATAGGGATCCATAAGTGCCGTCCCCGTCCCATGGTTGAAAAACATGTATGGATCGCCCGGCAGGTTTTTTGTTCGGAACATCTCGAATTAATGACCGCTATTGTAGACGTTTGGAGCTCGAAATATGTAGGGAAACATTCAGAAACGTGGGCCATTGATCAACCCCTGGAACAAGTTGGATTGCCAGAAATATCTATGTCTTTGGGAGATAGCTGTGCAGGAATGAATTGTTTGAAGCTGACTGCAGTTTCAAAGCACTTCGTTCACTTCAAGGGCATTGGAAGGTTAGAAGAGTCGAAACTGTGACACCTGTTTTGGGGGATTGCGGACAACTGTGGCATGGGAAATCTATATTGATTCTATAGATGAATTGATCATAATTTATCATTGAAAAGGAGCCAGTTCCAGTTGCCTGCGAGGTCCAGAACTTGAAGGGCTCGCAAACTCTTCACCGTGTTCAGGATGCCCTGGCCCCAAACATCCACCCATCAGAAAATCTGATTTTAGCAGTTGCACTGATCAACGGCCGGATGAGTCTTAAAGAATGATTCAATGGGATTCTCAAGTTTCAAGCCGGCCACGGCTTGTCTCAACTTTAAGATATCAACTCCAAATATTCCACCCCAGATCAAGCCCCGAACAACCAGGCCTCCAGAAAACTGGGATCCAGATCACAGTTCTCCAGGTCAAGGGTTTTAACCGTGTCGCCGGCCTCATAGCACAAGTTTTAGACGTTGGGCCATGGCAACATCTCTGGCTTTGAAAATGATGTTGCACTGAGTAAGGCGTGATGTTTGTGATGTGTGTCGGAACTAGAAGAGGCAAGGAACATCCATCAATTTCCTATGCTTTGAACGTATTCAAGCTATGCGATTTGATGAGCAGGACGTGCCCTTCCAGTTTTTCAGCAGCTGATCAGCTTGGTGTCCGGCTAGAGTGAGCAAGGACAGCGAATCCTGCGCCAGGGACAAGGTCGTTGGTCATGGATACCAGGGAGGAACTTGGGAAGATTTCAGCCCAGAAGCTCCCTTGAAAACAGATGGGATCGAAAAAAATTACGGCTTTCGTTGGGTTTACAATGGCTTACAACATTCAAATTCCAGGCTTGTGAGAACTCACTCTGGACGTTCTGGCCTGGCATATCGAAGAGTTCTTCAATGTAAATCCATAATAATGTGGGTAAAACAATGCCATAAACCACCCATTTGGGCATGGTTTATAACCCATTTGGGCATGGTTTATAGCACCTATTTATGGTGAATTACGGGATTATTTATTATTGTCCAGAAGAAACACGACTTCTTGGCCAAATGTGTGACTTCTTAGATTTTGGATGGTGAAAGATAGCCATGTTTTTTCTCATCGGCAAATCTCTGGGCATGCAAGTACAGTAGGCCCCACCCCTCAAGAGACTTACGTCCTCATAAATCATGGGTTTCCTGGAATTGCAATGGACCCTAAAGTCATGCTTGGGATGATGTTGGATGTGTATGGATTTCTTTGAAAATAGGCTGCCCCAATGTTTGTTGTTTTTTAGTTCAAACCATGGTTTATCATCATGTTCCCCCTTGAAATTGCCATTCAATGAGGTATCCACGCCTCAGTGATGAAGCCAGCATTGCCCTGAAGGCTGATGGTCCGCAGCTTGGGGCCATAGTGGAGGAACATCTGCAGCCGGGGGCAGTGTCGCGGGGTACTCTGGTGGTCACATGAGAGTTGGAATGGCTGGAAAACACCGAACAAATGGTATTAGAAAGTATGACGCATATTCACCCATCCCCATATCATGGAATATTAGTAGCGTGTACATGTTGAATGGTTTATTTTGGGGTACCCCATTTTAGGAAACCTCTAGTATAAACGAACGGGTTTGTCTGAAAATGGGGCATACCCGCTAATAACCCATTGGAATTCCGGGTGTTCCCCGAATTTTTCAGACAAGCCCAAATCATGGTATCGAACCTGGCCTCCATCAAACCCTCCAGCACCAGTGAGCCAGGATGGAAGTGAACCTAAAAAACACGTCTGAGACAGGCAGAAGCCGCCTACTATCGCCTACTACAATCCTATAGCAACGTGCGCTGGGTTGACGTCCCAAAGGTGCTGTTCCAAGGAGGAAGCAGTAGGTTGTTCATGATCGGACAAAAAAATTTGGACTCCGTTGACGTTCAACGACAATCCTTTTGTTTGACCCATCTCGTTTTAGGCGAAGAAATGAAAGGATTGAATGGGATTCCAACAAGTCGTTGGTACCGAACTTTTGAGGCACCGGCATTGACAATTTCTTCCTGCAGATGCGGTACATCATCCGGTACCCAAGATTTCTCCGGTGTTCATCCCCTCCGACTCCGTCCTCGAAAGCCAAAGCTGCATACAGGAGCCTCGGAAGATCGAAGTGCGGTCTCGCCAAAATTGTCATCCTGGTGAAAGATGCATTCTTCATACCCTCTGGTAATTTAACATATAGCTATGGAAAATCACCATTTTCAATGGGAAAATCCACTATAAATCACCATTTTCAATAGCTATGTTAAATTACCAGAGGGTACTTCTTCAAAGGGCTCCTGGACTGCAACAATCCCAAAATGCAAGAAATGATCACAGATTGCAACAACCCAACAACTTTGTCATCGAACTGCGGAGAACAGCGCGTCCCAAGTACGGCGCAGACAATAATAAACATTCATAAGACCTATTTACGGATATAATATGTCTCTATATATATCATTATAATATCGTTTTTGAATGTTTTTGAGATATTGAATCCCAAACGATATCCAAATTAATCTAAGTAGCCCGAATTTTGTATGGGGTTCATCCATTTCGGCACCACCTTCGAAAATTCTGTGACCGCCGGCCCCACAGATCCGTGAAGAGCACCCGGCAAGCCATCCTGGTTGATGGGTTATTGTAGGGGGTTCTACTATCCAATTGATTGGGGAGTTAGCACAATCTAGACTGGGAATATCCAATTGATTGGGGAGTTAGCACAATCTAGACTGGGAATCCCATTAAAACCAGTATAATGGGATGAGATAGGGGTATTTTTCATGTATAATCAAAAATGAGAAGAATATGAAGACAAATGAGGATATTTGTTTGATGAATTCATATGCAAAATCAACTGCAGTAAGTTTCCGGATTATGGATTTGACGAACAACAAATGGGGACTTTCTCTGCCCAACAACCATGGCCCGACGTAATACAAGAGTCGGCCAATTGTCCAGGCATTCATGTCACAGGCATTCATGTCACAAATGTTTCAATATGATTCTCTCTGATGTTCCCTTAAGTGATATGATGTGTCTGTTTCTAGCCAACCCGCCAAGATTCAATCAGAAAAACTTCACCATACTTCACCGCACTACACATCGCGCTGCTGCGCTGCTTGAGAGTTTCTCAAAGGTCCGTCCAACCCACAGCCACTATGGGTCCAAATTGGGTACCCCGTTCATGATTTGATGGGTAGTACATGTTAGTACTAAACATCGACGAATTCATCGAAATTTTGACCCTGACCTGATCCCCACTTTTCGCATCATCGATCACTCCTCCTGATTCGCCTTTCCCAGGTCTTCACCTCGTTCAACCTTGCTTCGCACCTCAGGAATTACGGTCACCGTCGTAAAACCCATGGGTTTTTACCTGGGGAATGAGGGGAAGAATAGCAGCTGATCAGGATGATGGTCCATTGTTTTTGCTATCTCGTGTACATAATACATTTGCATAGTACATAATAGTAATATATTAGTAATACAATACTATAATAGATCATATAATAGTATAATAATAGATCATATAATAGTGTATATAATACTTCCATCTTCGCCATTTCCCTCATCCAAGCACTAACTATATAAATCTGAAAAACCAGAAACATTACATATCGCTGCATTGGAAGACTTGGTGCGCCTCAGGATCATCCAAATCAAAGTCAGGCCTCACCAGTATGTCGCTGGCGCTGTCGCGCCAGAGGGTATGTCGCTGTTGCTGGTACCCAGCCATTATTGTCCACGAAAAGTAAGTGAACAGATGCAAAAGCTTGGGAGAAAGCTTGCAGAAATTCTGAGTCTCCGTCGGCGGAGGCACTTCAAGATGCAGAATTGGCCTCAAGCATGGGTCAGTACCCTCTGGTAAACTAACCTAACTATGGAAAATCACCATTTTTCATGGGTAAATCCACTATAAATGGCCATTTTCAATAGCTTTTTGTTAGTTTACCAGAGGGTAATGGTGAGTCTGTCTTGACCTTGACCGTTTCTATGTGATTTCCTGTTCCCATCTGTTCCCATCTCCCGGCACAACGAATCGTTTGGTTCCGAGGTCAGCACCCAACGATGGCAGATTTGGAGCACAGGTTCAACAGTGGCATATTCTCCACCTGGGTGAACCAGTTGTGCCGCTCGAGGATCATTCGCGCCACCTGACACAATCTTTGTTTAAGAAGGACGTCATCAGAAGAGTTACTCACTACTCTCTGGTAATAACATGTAATATATGTATATCTGATATATCTGATATATGATCAACCACATGTAATATATGTAATGACTAAGCGTTTGCTATGGTATAGATGGTCCATTGGCTTCGATGATGTCCAAAAATGCCAAGTCTATGGTGATTTTCCTTTCCATCAACTCAACTGGATCAGCTCCACAAGCGACACCTCTGGTAACCGCAAGCGCTTGTGCGGAGTACCTGGAGCTGCTCGAGGGCATGAGCACAGCATGCCCAAATTCCCGGTTCTAAATGTGAAACGAAAGCTTCTGGAGAAACCAGATTGGGAATTCTGAACTCAAAGTTCACATTCTCAACATCAATACTTTAAGAAATGTTCGAAAACACATTGCTGAAATCATATTAATCACGATCCATCATTACTAACCAATCATTAACCCATCATTAATCACCATTAACCATTAATCACTATCAACCATTATTAACCAATCATTAGCCAATCATTAATCACTGTTACCCTCTGGTAAACTAACATAACTATGGAAAATCACCATTTTTCATGGGAAAATCCACTGTAAATCACCATTTTCAATAGCTATTTTGACATAACCAGAGGGTAACCATTAAAAATCATGCTAAAATTACGATCATTCCCTGGGGCACCATAGGGCTGCATCACCAAGAGCCTTGGGATGGTGCTATTCACATCCTCTGGGGGTGCTCGCTCCACCTGCGATGATGGATGGATGGGATATCTTATAGATTTAGATATCAATTTAATCGTTTTATACCATTTATGTATGGTATATCAAAACTGATATTCTATGTATCCTATTTATCCCATTTACTTTTAGATATCCCCATATTTTAATAGATTTAATAATTTTAATTGTATGGGGATTGATGAAACCATTTTATGGATGATGCAACCGGATACAATATCGTCAATATCTCTTGTAGATTCTTATATCATCTTATATCACCAACATGATATTTGGTTTGGTCCAAATAGAATGATTTTTCATCACGAAAAACTGGGACAAGAACCAACAATTCATGGTGGGTTGTCACCTGAAATTCCATAAAATGGTGATATTTGATGAGGATCTGAAATAGAGGGAACTAGTGCCAGCTAGTGTTGCATAAGTGGATTTTTGATGAGATGTGTTTGATGACAATATTTGAAGGGAAATGAAGCAACAACGGTATTGCCATTGCATTGACAAGAGCCATGGGTTTGTTCAAAAATAGTGGATATCAAACTATCCGAAGCTGCGGTGAATTTAGTCTAATGAGGAAAAAATGTCGAACATGATGATCAAGCATTGCAGTAGATAGCATGAAGGTACACCATGTTCAAACAAACCCAAATTATCCTGAATTGGATCAAATTGGAAGGATCAATTGACAACTGCAGCTCAAAAGCGAAGCTGAGCATCAAGAAATTGTCAGTGAATTATATCTCATTTTCGGATATATTACCCTCTGGTAAATTAACATAGACCCTGAAAACAGCCAATTTTTAGTGGAAATTAGTCTTTCAACCCCTGTCTGCCAGGGTCTATGTTAATTTACTGGAGGGATCTGGAGGGTATATATATATATAATATATATATATATATCCCGTTTCAGAAAGTGACACCTATTTCACCCCATTCATCCCCATCATCCATGGGGATCCCCCAACGGCACGGCACCTGATGAGCGATGCGGCAGAGGTCAAACTCACAGGACCTGCGATGCCTTGGAGGTTTCCAGCGGGGCCAGGGGGTGCCATAAATGGATGGTGCATACCCTCTGGTAAACATGCAAAAAACTATGGAAAATCACAATTTTTAATGGGAAAACTCACTATTTCTATGGCAATTTTCAATAGCTACGTTAAATTACCAGAGGGTAAATGGATGGTGCATAAATCATGGAAAGTATCCGAAAATATCCGAAAATCATGTTGAAAATAACATGGATGATGAATATTCATGAATGGGGTACCCATGGATTGGAAAGCTGCAGGAATGTAAGCATCGATGGCATCGGCTACGCCGATCCCAAAAGTGGAGATAGAATCCAGAAAGGGCCATGGAAGGCCCAGAAGATTTCAATGATTTTAAATGATCCTAAGAGAAATGCAGGGATGAAAAATACCGACATCGTATGACATCGTGGTACAACACGGTACAACATGCCACATCACTCGTCTCCGGTCTGAGTCTCCCAACCACTCATCTTCGCTCTCTGTTGGCAGAGGTTCTTTACCACCTCCGCTCCAAACCTCGGGTGCCACTTTCTATCTGCTTATGACAGGCTGGGCCTCAGGCTGGGATGTGGATGTCTCTTACCCTCTGGTAAACGTTAACAAAAAGCTATTGAACATGGCCATTTATAGTGGATTTTCCCATTAAAACCAGTGATTTTCCATAGCTATGTTAGTTTACCAGAGGGTACATTCCAAGCACTGTCTTCTGTGAGTACGAAAGTTCAGCTCCACTCTTGTTGCCACTTCTGAGCACTGAACTCCTTCACCCACCAGGTCGTAGTCAAAAAGAACCCGAACTCTGGGCTCCTGAATGACACAAACATCATCAAACATCTATTCCATCTGACCACCACTTTCTGCAAAGTTTTCGACCCGGCTCATGCTGCTGAGGAAACCAGCTAACTGTCACCATCTGTCACCTGGAGAACATCCTGAAGACATCTGGTTCTTCGAAAAAGTTTTTTTTTTAAATGCTGTCACGAGCCGAGCTTCACCATGTGGGTCTGATTCACATCCTTCACCCCCCAGCCCATGTTGTTGGCAATTTCTTGCCATGAAACCGGCAGCATTTTTGGGGCGTAAAAGTCATCCTTAAGCCCTCCAGCCCCCCACCCATCTTGACTTCTCCCGGCTCCGACACCACACTGTCCAGGGCTTTGAAGATGAAGCGTTTTGCCTCGGAGCTCAGGAAGCGCTGTAGAAAAGGACGAAAAATGGATATCATCCAGGATGGGGCGTCCTGATATTCCATGCTAGTCTATGGAAAAAATATGAAAGTCTATGAGTAAATTTGTCCATTGTTCAAAAACCTGGGCCCGAAATGGAACACCGCATCATACCTCGGCTAAATCGCTCAGAAGTGACTGCCCGTGCCTGTTCACAGGCATCATGAGAGGCTTTGGCGTTGGGAATACTGCAGTTGCCGCCTTGGAGTGGACTTGGATGGTTGATCCCCTACGTTCTCATAAAATTCCCCTGTGAATCTACAACTGCATTTTGTGGGATTGCCCAATATAGGTGTGCGTCTGCTCATTGAGAAACCAAGGGAGCCATAGAATATCTTCTGTGTTGGTGGGATTGATAATTTTGACCCATATGGGTTCTGGTTTCTCCAAAAATATAGTGAAAATATAGCTAAACCATGGTTACCATCCAGTGGTTTAACATGGTTTAACGATGTTTAACGTAACGTACGTAGTGATATTTCGAGTGAAATTGCCATAAAATGGGCTCGGATCAGCCACCCATGGAAGAAGTGGATGGTAACCATGTTGTCTTCATATCTGGAAGATGGATCTTAGATGATCTGGAAGTTACTGGTTGGAACATGTTGGAACCAATGGAACCAGAAAAAATCTCAAACGCCATGTTTCTACATTTTGTCTGCTTTAATGGTGTTTAATATACTTGGCTGGAACGATCTTGGAACCCAAAATTTACGTCGCTGGGACCCTGGGATCCCGCCTCCAGAGGATGCCTGAGGCGTGCTGCAGGATGTCCAGATCAAATGTTGATATTGGATGATTATGATTTAGATTTAATAATGTTATAATAATGTTTAATATGGTCCATTTAGTACTATAATGTATTATAATGTACTATATTATACTGTCTGTCTTAAAAATTACTGTGTTGGACTATCAAATGATACTAAAGCATACTGAATCTACTAGTTAAAATACATGTTTTTTGGCATGTTGACACTCACGAAACGTACCCACAGGCGCATGCTGATTGCAGGCTTAAGTCGTTTGCAAGGACCCTGATCATCACTTTCAAAAGACTGGAAATCAGCAGCCAAACAGCTTTGGGGGGTCTTCAAATTCAAAATTGAAGATAATTGAAGCAAGGTTCCATGCGTTGGCCCCCTACTTTTGCCTTCCTCCAAATGACATGCCGTCCCTGTTTTCGGCGCTCCTCCATGACGGCTCGCGTTCGGAAACGGACCCATGCCATACAGCTGCACCTGCGGTGACCGAGGCGCAGGTGTCAATTTTGTCTTTGTGGCTGAATGTTGGAAGATGTTGGAAGCATTGGAAGCCACACTGACCCCAGAAAACACTCCATCTCGTCGCTGTTCCAACTTGTCTGGTTTCCTCCCATGTCTGGTTTTCTCCCATGTTGACGGTTGTGATTCAGGGATGATGCAAAAGTCAAAGCACCCCTTTGTGCCAAGTTGGCCCGTTTAGTGCACCGCTATCAACCCATCCGCGCCATCGTAGAGCGGCCAAACGAGGTGCCAGCCTAGCATCTGCAGACACAGTGGGTAGAAGGAATGCGGCAATGGAAGCTCACTAGCATGTAAACATGTTGAGATCATGTTGAGCATCCTGATATATGCATCTACAACTACTATCATACTACTATCATTACTACGCCATTTCGAGCCTGTGAGGTCAAACTTCCTAGATTCCTGGAAAGCAGCCTGATGTTGCGAAAAAACCTTTTCGCCCCTGTCCCGCATCCGCTTTAGCTCCGAAAGTCGCTCCTGACGGGCTTTGATCTGCTTGCGTACGGCTTTGCGTCGCTCTTTCTCCGCCCGTTGTGCCTTCTTTTCCAGCAGGAGCTTCCATGTCACAAGAGGCTTCTTCACTGCATGCACGGGGTCACCGGAATCACAAGACCGCCTTTGATTGGGAGGAATGTAATTGTATCGTAACTTCTTTGGCCGATGCTTCAACTTGTCCTGCAGTGCCATGTGCTCTCTCTCCCAATTCCGCAAGTGCCTGCCGCGGCTAGAACTGGTTCCATCATAGCGAGCACAGAATCGGCGCAGGACCTCAGTGCTGTCGACGCCTGCTGCTGCCCATGCGCCTTGTACTGCCATTTGAAAATTTTGCCATGCATCTTGCAGGTGCTCCGGACTGTACCACCAGAACATGCTAGCTCCACCAATCAGCCTGGAATATTGGCGAAAAGGATCCAAGAAGCTGCGCAGCTTTCCTAGATCTTCAATGGTGTGAACAGTTGGGGACCGTACAAAGTTGTGCGGTCCGAGAAAAAAACCAGCTGATTGATGAACAGCGAAGCGAAGGTTGAGTGCTGCGACATCTCTACCATGCTCTGCCGTGGACTCCATCAGTGCACCACGCAACCGTTCCTCAAAGCAGGAGCTGCTTGTTGTGGGGTCTTGCATCTTCTGTTTCACAGATGTTAGAATTACCACCCAATCAACGGCAGTCTGCAAGTCGGAGCATTGCCCAGTGCGGATGTCCATTCCGTCAAAGATAATCTTAGTCAGGTAGCCAACGCACCGTCCAAATGAAATTGATTCTTGGATGCAACCAGTCCTGCGATGCCTCTTCTTTTTTGGCAATGTCTTGTTTCTTTTGGATTTCTTCCTGGCAAGAGCCATTTTGGACACCTTTGGCCGGAGGTTGGAGATACCTACCAATGACAAGGCCAGTGATGCCGTCAGCGGATCCCCCTTTGAAACCATGTCTTCAGTAGCTCTTGGCCGCTGAGGTGCTGATTCAGTTGATGGGTCCTTTGTATCCACCATCCACTTCTCCAGAATCAGTCGCTGTTTTGGTGAAAAATTTTGCTTGATCACAGCATTTCGGACATCTCGGGGCAAGTCTCTCAACAAATCGTGAATTCGACTCAGAAGCTTGGCCTGCTGGAACTCACATAATTTTGCCTTTGGTGCTTTGGTTGTGTCGGATGGTTGGCTCCTCTTAGCTGCTTTGTTTTGGTGTCCACTGGACGTGTGACATGCGGCCTGGCTCCCAGTCGCAGCGCGGCAGTCGTATTTTCTCCGCGCCTCTGGGTCAGCCAAGGTCTCAAATGCATGGTACACCAAATGGAAGGCCTCTTTGCTCCCTCCTTTGTCTGGATGAACATGCAACGCCCGCTTTTTAAAGGCCAGCTTGATCTCATCTAACGTAGCACATCTTTCCACCTGCAGCACATCGTAGAAAGAGCGCACCATGTTACCACACCGTTAAGGCAGCAGGCGACCCCTACTGTCAAACGTAGCACTGATGTGCTGCTTGCAATCAAACCAAGTTTGAGGCGACAACTGCATATGACTATGCTTCATTTCATTTTTCATTTTATCCCACACACACATAGCCTGCGCTGCATTTCTGGCCATACGGTAAATCGATATTGGGTCAATAGATGAAGGAAACACTAAAAAAAACCACTATCTGTTTTTTGGTTGGGATGCTTGGGGCCCATCACAGTGGGGCCATTGCTAGAATATCAGAAGTTCATATAAGTTCAATTGTGACACCTACAGTAAATGTAGTTTTGCCAGGTTTCACGTCCCAAAACTCTGCAGACGTGCGGTCGCAACAAAACGTGGAGATCCACGACACTGTCGAGTCTAAATTTCTTCATCAGAATATATAAGATATTTACGTATATATGTATATACATATATATATATATATAATATCATAATATGTAGTAGATAGATATATATATATATGTATATATATATGTAGATTCTATTTAAAAATGAGCAATCTTGAAACCTGGTGTTCAAATGTGTACCAAAAGAAGAGCAGCGATCATCGTCACTGTCATCGTCGTTGTCATTGTTGTTGTCATCGTTGTCACATCATCATCAACATCATCAACATTATCGACATCATCATCATCATCGTTATCATCATCATCATCACAATCAACATCGTCATCATCATAATCATTATCATCAATCGACAAAACATCAACAACATCATCATCAACAACAAAGTCATCGCCATCGTTGTCATTGTCGTCGTCATTATCATTGCCATCATGGTCAACATAATCTACATTGTGATACATCATACATCATCATACATCATCATACATCATCATACATCATCATACATCATCATACATCATCATACATCATCATACATCATCATACATCATCATACATCATCATACATCATCATACATCAT
>Ga0126342_10015624_pt1 | contig 13297 bp, 14 predicted proteins | sample Cyp1metagenome_FD_92528 | JGI IMG/M metagenome (GOLD analysis project Ga0126342, IMG submission 92528) | Coral microbial communities from Lord Howe Island, Old Settlement Bay, Australia - Cyphastrea 1 metagenome | ecosystem: Host-associated > Invertebrates > Cnidaria > Coral ...
GTAAGGTTTCCAAATACAAATCTCCTTGCGTTCGGCACACATGTCCGGATCCTTGATGTAGTTGCAAGACCCTGCATCTTGCGGTTTGATGGATGCGCAATAATACGACACTCGGCCATCGCCCCCATCAGGGCTCAAGTGGTCGTTCTCAGTGTCCTCTTTGCGCAGGGACTGGGTCAAGGAGATCAAAGACATCACGAGAAGCGGAGTGAACCACTTCATGGCGATTTTGACAAACGAGTCGCTCGGAGGTTTTGGGAGACCTAAAGGGCTGGGCTTGAGCAAATGAATGAGGCATTGGTTCATGTGGTTCATGTGGTTCATGTGGTTCATGTGGTCCATGTGGTTCATGTGGTCATTATTTCCTGGCCAGAAAGTCATCTAGAGACTTCCCGAAAAACCTTGAAACCCAAACTATAAACAAAACACCACAAACCTGGTGTATCGCTGTGTCTGCTAAATGGCATTTACATACATGTATGATATGTATATGCCATTTAGCAGATCAGATTTTGCATATCTAGCCATGTGTCTGATAGATAGACAAGCAAAATCAGCATCACAGAAATGCCTATGGTACCGACTGGATGTTGTTTTTTAGGCCTGGTTGCGCGATATCGGAAGCTCGTACATCCGCAGTGCTACGACCATGCCTTGGGTCGCTGGGAAAGCTATGGATGGGTAGATTGTAGCTGGGATTCAATATGATTTGGGGATTTCATGGAAACTGATTTGACGGGGATATCCCATGGGATTTGATGGGGATTTCCCATGGGATTTGATGGGGATTTCCATAGGATTTATAATGACGAATCACCAAGAAACTCCGGCCAAACCTTCTCATCCCAAAACTCAACGATGTTTTGATGGGATTTAATGGGATTTAATGGGAATTCATAGGATTTCATGGGAATGAACATCTTCTCACCATATCCTATGAAGGAAGTGTCTCACAATTCGGAACTTCCTTCCACCCCGTGCTTTAAGTGTAAAGCCTTATGTCCCTCATTAGAAAATAGCCATGTATTGGAGTGCCCACCCATATTTTGCGAAACCCATCTATTGATTGTTGTGGGTAAATCTGAAACCCGATTGTGAGCAAATGAATTATACCCCAATGGGGCTATTCATCCGTTGAAAATTCACTTTTCGCCATAAGAATACGTATAAAGTGCGGTACCTCCCATCGGTTTTGATAATTTCATCCATATTCATCCATATTCCTCCAGATTCCTCATGATTATCATGGATTCTCATCATACTCCATGGATATTTCACTCATCATTCGATCAAAATCTCGGTACCTCCAAAATCACTAGGATTTCTCCCAAGCACTGGTGGAAACATTGTCTCGCCACCTGGAGCTTTGAAAACCCATTTGCGGCGAAAATCACCAGCTGCACCGAGTTACCAGGACCCCACCCGAGCCAGGGCGGCGCCGTGCTGCCGCTGCGCCGCCACACCGATGTCGCGGGTGGCATCGCTGTGTTGACTCAGGGTCTGGCGGTCACGTCCGTGACCAAAGTCAGTCACGGGTTGGAAACGGCTTGGAAATTGCGATGTAAAAATCATCCCGTGCCTCAAACTTTGGTTGTTCAGTGGCCATCCATTTTTCGGTGTCAAAGATCCAGGCAGGAAATGCTGGTTCTGTTGGACTGCTAAAAAACCAAGGAGTCTCAAATATCATCACCACTACGAAAAAATGATGAGTGCAGAGTCAACATCTTTTCTATGACCAGCAGGGTTAGAATCAAATTGTGGTCCCAAAAATGAGGTGAATAACAAGTGAAACTACGCAAAACTCAGCAATTCCAATATGTGCTATGTGTTGCCATTGGTCGGCAATGTGGGTGCGTCCCAAAATTGGGGGATTAGCTTAATCTATTTATTGCTATCAATTGTCATATGAGCTTCGCCCAAAAATCTATAATGAAAGCCTAGGTCGCATAACTTTGCTTGCACCAGACCTTACGCCTTACGCCATGCTTACGCGACCATGCATTTGACTTATGCAGTGGGCAGGAACATCAAAAGACTTGCACGAAGCTGACACCAACAGGTTTGATCTTAAGCGCATAGGAACTGCTTATGCCTGAAGAAATGATACCCTCTGGTAATTTAACATAGCCATGGTAAATCACCATTTTTAATAGGTAAACCATCTATAAATGGGCCATTTTCCATGGCTATGTTAAATAACCAGAGGGTAGTGCTTATGCAAGACCTTATGCATTGCTTTTTTACCAAAGGCACAACTCTTCAACAGGCGTAAAAGGAAGTTTCTGACGATGCTCATCTAACGTAGAAAATGATGATGCTCTACTTTCTATGGGGTTCAAATGATTCAAACAACATGTTTGGACAAACCCACGTTGACGGTCAACGTGGACCCCAATCATAACATGGAGACCATGGGGATGTGAACATCCCCATGTTATATAGTATATCTTGGTGATGTCCATGGTTTAGTTGACATGGTTGTAAGCGGGAAACCCACTCATCATCAAAAAATCCTAGCAAAAATGGGATGGCTTTTCCCGCCCATTTGTGGGAATATTGGAGATGGTGTATGGCATTGTCCCACATCCATGTTCACCAACCATGGTACACCGCCACATGGCCTCATAGTCCACCCCTCCCTGCATGGCTGCGGCTTGAGCCAAGCTGGGCGCTGATTTTTTCTGGTCAAATGAATGGGAATATCTGGGAATACCCTCTGGTGAACTAGCATTTAACTATGGAAAAAATCACCATCTTTAATAGGTAAATCAACTATAAATGGGCCATGTTCAATAGCTATGTTAAATTACCAGAGGGTATTTGTTTGTTGCTAAGTTGTTGAGTCGGCAATCCGAATGAACTTGCAATCTGAGGAAAATGCTGTGGTTTGACTTCGAAAGCCAATGCTGGCAACCAAAAATCGATTTTTAGAACCGGAAAGGAACTCAGCCAGTGATTCCCTTGAACCAAACAAGTCGCAACTTTTTTGTTCACAGTTCCTTGTCTGTAAAGATGTTCTGCTGTATCCACTGGCCAAGCCTCGCGGGGGAGAACGGCACCGGATTTGACGATTCGTCGAGGTTTGCGAAGGATGAGAGTCAGCGCTTGCAGCGGACTTCTAGCTGACACAGAGACGGAATATGGATAACCAGAATGAGGAGATGATCATCATAGATGGGCATATCCTTACGGTGCCAATCACATCAGTTGTCTGAAAATAGGGCACCCCCTTTCATAGATTCTCACTGCTATTTCCGTTTAAAAAACACTGCTGGCCTTGGCGGTTTTCAGCCATTTTCACCCATTTTCAGATACACCCATATCTTGGTGACCCATCCCAGCAAACCACCCCCTTTCGCCATGGTCGAGCCTGGAAGGATCCAGAGGCACGGAGTCAGAGGCCGGAGGCGTCAGAGGGCTTTCAGCCATCATGAAATTCCTGGGATGCCAAATGGGGCGAAGATTTTGATGCTTTTAGTCCCCATCACCATGTTTGAAAAATCGAAAACCTGCCACGCTGTTGTGAAAACCTTGGAACATACTCAGGGCTTCCTGCGCACAAATAATCTTGTCAAGTTGCACCCGCATGAGGAGTTCGCATTTTTTCCCACCATCTGCCACAAAGTACATGCCTGTCCCAGCAACTCATGAGATGCCCTTCCGAATATTGCTCGTTTGAGAATGCGAGAAAGAATGCTTGAGACAAATTTGGAATCTCGCAAAAATACCAGTTGGCTGAGGTTGAAATTTGACACACCACGGTGACCAAAACTCCGCGCCCAGGCCTTGTTTTCCTGGATTTCCCAAGTTGAAGACCGCAGCTCCAGTGGGTTTCAGTCGGCCCAGACTGAGGCGTTTCGACCGGCGATGCATTTCTGTGACACCGATGGACCCCAGTGGAAGAAACTAACAGTCACTAACAAAGGTCTCAGGGGAAATCGCTCGGGAATCGTAATTAGCAAAAATCGCCAGCCCATTCCCAAGGCGCAAGAGATGTGGGTTCACAAAAGTGGTATTGATCAAGCCATTTCCATCCATTTCCGCCCAAAAATCTGTGAGAAATGATGAAAACCATGAGATTTTGCAGGGTTTCCCCCCGGGCTTCTCCGCTCCCTGGAACACCACTGGCCACTACGCGGCCACTACGCCACGGCACAAGAGGGCGAGCTGCTGGGTGTCCGGATCAAAGGAACATCCGCTGTACACCACGTCGAAGGTCTTCCCTTCGTCCTTCCTGGCGTGGGCGGCGTGGTTTTACCAGAGAGGAAGGGATCAATTGATACTGCAGCCCTAAGATTTTTTGAAATGAAGGTTCAATAAGGTTCAATTGGTGCTATACTTCAATTGGTACGAAATCAGTTGGTAACACAGAAGATCTCAGTCCGATCTTTCGGTGACAGGAAAGCTTTAACGAGCGCCATTGAGCCAAAAGGACGGCACCTGTGCTTTGCCAAGCTGCCATCTCTGCAGATAGTGGAAAGCATCGCCGCCCAGAAACTCAAACTGTTCTCTTTGGAAACGAAATGGACCACTCGTTTTCAACATGTTCCTGAAGCGCAGGGCAACTCTCGCAGTGAACTGTACACTTTCTCTGGTGATTTTGCCATCTTTTTCCACCCTCATTTTTCCTACAGCCTCATGTTCCAAGTCATTCTTCCGGTTAAAAAAAATGCAACAGTGCCAACATCATTCCAACATCCATCACCATCCATCACCAATAATGTTAGTAAAGCAATATATAGTAAACCTCAATTTTACCATGGCTACTTTTTTTAACCATCAATCCAGATGGGTGGTTACCATCATTGCTTTACAACTAACTAACATGAGTGGATCTTCAGTGGCTGAAAATCCCCAAAAATCACCAGATCGAAAACTCCCGGCTCAAGTCTTTCATTTCACTCAAAACTGGGATACAAAATCCCAATCCCAAAAATCTACCAGATCACCATAGGATGGTGCCCAGTTGTAAGTTTATAAAGCCCATTCACATCCATTCACATCCATTAACTATACGTAGTTACCCTCTGGTAAACATACAAAAAACTATGGAAAATCACCATCTTTAAAAACGCCAAAAAAAAATCAACGAAGTCAATGTGCCATGGTGACTAGCATTGTCCAGTTCGCAGTCATTACAGGAGGCTTTCTTACCAGATCCCACAGATTCCCACAGATTCCCACAGATTCCCAGTGTCTCCGTGGCCACCTTCACCTTGTCCTCCAGGTCCACGCCTATCACCCGGACCCCCGACGACGGAGCCGCTGCCAGGAGCATGGCGGTCATGACCCCCGAGCCGAAGCCCAGGTCGAAGACGGAGGCACCGGGCCTGGCGCACGTCTTGGGAGAAGAAAAGGGGAAAAACACCTTGGAAAAACTTGGAAAATTCATGATAAGATAAACTTAATGATAAGTTGGGGAAAACTCGGAAAATCAACTTGGACAAACGTTACGTAAAACTTGAAATAGACATCGCCCAAACGTTGGAAAAAAATATGAGATAAACAGAGATGTTGGCGATGATTCCCATCCGATGATCTGGCTGGCGGCGGATGGGAGTGGAGTGGAGTTACGCGACGCGATTCGGCCACTGGAAATGCTATATATGCATACATATACAAAATATGTGTGTATATATATAATCCATTATAATCCAGTAGTTTCACAATTACTACTGTGTTTTTTGGACTTAAGCCTCAAACATGTGTTGGTGGAACATGTGGACTTCACCAGTCGCTTCCCACCTCAAATATGGCGCCAGTCGCTCTAGTGCTGGGATTTGAACGCTCCTGAGATGGAAAGTCGATCCAACGTTGGCAGAGATCAGCATGAGGTCCTAGCCCCTGGGAACGCATAAAAATGAACGGAAAAAATATGGCCTTCGCAAGTCTTGGAACCAAGAGGTATTCACGAGGATATCGGATATCGTAATTCTCGGGTCGGAAATTGACCAAGAATCAAGGCAGAGATGGTGCCTCCACTTCGAGCCCTCTGTGGCATGGGTTGATTGGCCCAAACCTCGGTGGTAGAGCCATTGGCTGATTCAAAAAAAAACACCTTGAATGACTCTTTCAATGGCGGTACCACCCAGTTATGGCCATAGGTTTTTTCTGCGGAAAATGATTTTCCCAACCATCAACATTCCTCTCAATGTTCAGACCAACTCAGATCTCTAAGCCTCTAACCCTCCAATTTTCCATGCTGAAAAACCATGGAAAAACCATGAAAAACCAACCCCAAAGAATTTTTTCCCAGCCCATGTGGCCCATGTGCGACGCCGCGTGGCGCTGGCATCGCCGCCAAATTTCTGGTGCAGGGCCGAAAGCTCGTCCAATGGTAAGGCTCCGCCGGCCGCTGAGAGGAAGGGCTTCTGTCCCAAGCCGCCTAACCGACAGATCCCAGAGATCTCAGAGATCCCAGTGGCCGAGGAAAGTCAACCAACCACCAGATCATTAGAATGTCATTAACATTATGAAGCTCATGATTGGCTTGTTATTTATGGGTTTTTTATGTTTTTTTCCCATCAGGATGAAGCGTTCTTGGGGGAGACAATCCAGTTATCACAGTTTTTAATTCTGCTTAAAACGTGAGAGTAATGATCCTCTAAGCAGTGGCATGTTAGAGGGTTAGTTTCCTGACTGTGGTCTTAGGATTGAGGGATTGGATAGTTCTCTGACCCAAAAAATAACTCCCTGCATGTGCTTGTAATACAGGGAGAAAATAAACATATTGATGTCATAATAACCCGTCCACTTCTATCAAAATCAGCTTCATTGATCAATCCCGGTTAAAAATATCAGTGGGGTCATCATCCCATTTCTATGGTACAGAAAGATATTAGTGAAACCTCCATAAACCTCCAACCATTCAAAGTCTGGTTTTCCTCACCCCTGTTCATCAAATATGGCAGTGAAAAATCTCCCATTTGTAGATCTTGTTTCCATTCGAATGTCCGTGTGGTTCGCGGATTTCCCAGTCAAGGTGCATAATCCCAGCAGCGCAAAGCCCAAGGGCCGCCGCAGCGCATGCAGTCGCACGAAGGACATGGCAGCAGGCGCCATAGTGTGTGTTTCCCTAGCCTCACTTTCTGCAACCGAGGCTGGTCATGTAGATATTCCAATCAGCCATATCCATTTGGGCTGCAAATGATGATCGATTCTGTCAGAATCCAACTGTGCTGTGCTCGATGATCTCCATGCAGCAAGGTCCTTTTTACAATCCCCCCTCCCATGGCATCATGGGATTCATGAAGCCAAAGGGCTCGGCAATTGGCTTGCGGTATTTTACGTTAAAAGCAGACCTGTTCCAGGAGCAAATCAAGAAATCAATAGAAATGATGCGTTTTTTATTCTGCGAACACCCCATCTGTCAACTGCTTTATCCTCCCATCCCCCCCTCCCAGGCTGTCCACCACCGTCATCTTAAGCCCATGCCGGGGCCCGCACGTGTCGAGTGCTGAAGTGTCGCTGTTGGATCATGTGGAAGACTCGACCCGGAGTGCCTGACCTGGCAATCCGGAAGAGTCCTCTGAATCATTTGGGAACTTGGAAAAAAAAATGAAAAAACAGCCTTAAAATCAGAATTTGGCAGAAACTGACACCTGAAAAACCTGTTCAGGTCGTAGGTTTGATTTCATCAAGGAGGTGTTTAAAACATCGCCAGCGCCGAGGAACACAATCTGAACACCCGCTTCGAAGGTGTGGATGTCGTCCGAGACGCGCTTTCCTCCAATGCACACGTGCACCTGGTGGCCATTGGTGGCGCGATGGGAAAGTCATCCATACGAAATCCAAGACATGAAGTCTCCATGGACAGCTGATGACATCGGATTCCACCGGTCCAATTTCTAAAGCCTCAGATCGCACCTGGACGTTGAGATAATCTCCAAGGGCCAGGCAGACCTGGCTGACGTTGATGTTTTGTTGAAACCCAAATCCCATGGATGTCAAGGGAAATTGACAGAAACATCTGGTGATCTACGAGTTCGACTAGTCATTTTAAAAGAACAACATGGTTTCCTGAGTTTCAAACGTGTTTTTTTCCTGTTACCCCAACGACCAAAAGATCGTGAACTTTCGGTGCCGCCTTCTGACTCTGCTCCGCCAGCTCTCGCGTGGGTGACAAGAAGAGAGCCTGATGGCTTGAATTCCAACCAAAATGGGTAGCCATTTAACACCATTTAACCCTTGTTCAACCCATCCAAAAATGTATCAAAATGTGGCTTCAATGGTCTTTTTTACAGCAGCCATTCACTTTCTGGCTGAAAATCGTGCAAAATGGCTGGTTTCGAGCCATCCAAAAACCTATTTTTCGCGACTTCCGAGAAATCCATGTCCGGAGGCTATGGCTCAAACCTTGGGTACCAGAGGAGCCACCAGATGATCATATTCAGTACGACTATCCCAAGTGGAGCCACCAGATGTCTCGGATCAACACTGGTTAGTTGGTGGTGCAATTTCACCATCTTGAAAAATATCAAAATCGTCAATGGGAACAATTGAGTTTCGGATGACATCATATGACATCCCATAGATCAAAAATCTTTGAAACCACCAACCAGAACAAAGCCACCGGCCTCACCGGCCTCACCGGCCTCTCCTCCAGTCGGCTGAGTTCCAGACCTGCGGTTCTCTGGAGCTAGTATCCACCTGGGTGTGCCGTGACGCCGTGACGCCGTGACGCCGTGACGCCGTGACGCCGTGCCGTCATTTCGAGATCTTCGATGTGAACATTTTTGGCTGAAAAATGTGAACATCCCAATCTTAAACGATGTGCATGTAGACTATTTATAGACCAGAGATCTTTCTCTTTATATATAGAGTATGTATTATATATATACTATATCAATGATTAACAGCCCCATTTTCCACCACATTGCCTGGGTTCCCCGACACTCTGCAGGGCTCCAAGGCAGAAGACACAAGTCTTTCCGGTGCCGCTTTGCGACTGCACCTGGGCGCTGTACATCATCCGCGCATCAATCTGGAAAGACACCAACCGACATGACATAGGGAGAAATGGTGCTGAATGGTGCTGAATGGTGCTGAGTTACTTGGAATCTTGCGGCATGTTGATCATTTTCTAGCAGATGTCACCTCCTTTGTTCATTCTCCCAGATCACTGGAGACCTGTGCGCCGGTTGCAGCCGGGCTGCGATGACATCCCGACCTTTGAGAATTGGAAGGATGGCACCTGAGCGCAGGCCGACTATCACTTGGGGGAGGCAAAATAGTGATAAAGAAATATGACCAAAATTGGTGCCCCTCCGATTAGTAAATCTATACACTGAGGGTAAGGGCAAATCCTGCATGAGCATTACTGAAGAAAACCATGGAAAATCTTCACCCAAAAAGGTCTCACACTTTTTGTTCACAGGGGCGCCCCACGCTGCTGAACCGCACTGGGTCGCTCGAAGCCGTACGCGTAGACCTTACGACGTCGTGACTTTTTCGGGTCATTTCAACGGAAATTTGTGACATGAACTGGACTTCCGCTCTTTGAATCGACGCTGTGAGAAAGACACAGACATGACAAATGAAGAAATGTCGAAAAACATGAAATCCAGCCAAGACTCACCCAAAACGTCCTAAAATACACCAGCATAACTGTCATAACTGAATCCAGCATTTTATAAAGTCAAAGAAGACTACCTGGCAGATTCACCAGGAATTCCACGAAGGAAACAATACCCTGGTGCCCAGGAGATGCCATGTGACGCCACGCAGAAGATCCTCCTTCAATCCCAGCCTCAGCTTGGGAGATCCAGTCATCTTTGGATTACAAAAAAAATGCAAAGTTTTGGGGGGTTGAACAGATATGAACAGATTGAGCTAGGAAAGACCTGGTCAAAAGGTTTTTTTTTAGCTTGATGCTCGAGCCACTGCTGGATATCATGTTCAGCAATTGCAGACACTTCATGAAGGTAGGAGTAGAGAATGATCACCGTTTGATCCCTGTTTGATGACGAAATGAGAGCAGTCATGGTGATGACAAACTATATAACGTTCATCCCAGAGAAGAATTTGCTGATAACACCTGCAAACATCCACCATGATGCACCATCTTCACTCCATCTTCCAGCTTCAACATGAAAAACCAAGTCGTACTAGCTGGTTGAAAACAGCTAAGATAATCCTATGGCTTAGTTCATAGCACCATCACCAACCCTGGCAGGTTAATAGCTCCCTCGTTCATCACCAACCAACCAACCAACCAACCAACTAACCAACGGGTTCCACACCAAGCAACGCATCAAAGGTTGGAAGGACCTCCACGTCTTCGCTGGTTTCGAAGATCAGCCCTTCATCACTCACACCCTGAGGCTGTGGCGAAATTGACCAGAAACCCATCGTGTTTTAACATGTTTTTTGCCATCCAACAATTCACGGTGCCTGGAGATATTCCCTTCATTCCCGATAAATCCAAATCTAGAATTTGAAAAGAAGAGGCTCTGTCCAAACTCGAAAGGAAACTAACCTCAAACAAATCAAAATGATCTGTTAAATTGACCGAAAAATTGAAGGACCTGGCACATGCGACATGGCCACCAACCTCCATTTTGGACGGGAAACAACTAGTTTTTCCGTGGTTTGAAGGGTACTGTACCAACTGAGTTTCAACTGTTTCATGAGAAGAAATTTTGACATCTTGCTTTTAATGTTGCCCAATCACAGTCATAATCAGTCACATCCGCACCTTTTGATCCTCTCCCAGTTTGTGTCGCGTTTTCCAGACCAACCCAACCAAACCGCAACTCAACTGCCAACGTGAAAGTGTTTCCAAAAGTCTTTGCAAAGGTCAAAAAATCATCTGGCGATCAAAATCGGACCCAAAAATCGGACCCAAAAATTGATTTTCACAATGGGGATCCCCTTTTTTTGGACTCCAATCATGAAATTCTACCCATGAATTGGTGCAAAATAATCACCAACTGGCACCTTGGACATGGTGTCGCGCTGTCAGATCAAAAAAATCCACGTTCCAACTACTCTGCGCCCGTCGAAGGCCCCGTCTTGAACCAACCATGCACCCCGGTGTGACTGGCAATGATGGCAATGGTGATCTTCAAAAGTCACAGCACTGTGTCATTGAAACCATAAACGTTTGCAAAAAACATGATCGTATTTTTTCCCCCTTTGAGTTCACTGAATCTCACCCACTCTTTCTGCGAATAGATTGGCATTTCGAACGTAAATTTTGGGGTGTCACAACCTCCCAATCCCCAGTTCCCAACTGCTTCGACTCACGCGGGGTTCTGCGCCAACAAGACTCTGGGTTCTTCCACGCGGGGCACCTGCCGGGTCAAAACAATGTGAAATGTGAACCCACGGCGTTAGAGAAAACGATTCGGCGATTCGCTGAAAATGCACTCAGCAAGCCGCCAAACAAAATGTTCCACACACTCGGTCGTTAATCCAATGGCCATACCGTTTTTTGCATAATTACAATATTTGACAATGTTCAACCTGATCAAAATGAAACCACAAAGAACCACCATATTCTGGATTTTTGCGAATCAAAAACGACCCCCGACGGGTCATTGTTTCAAAGATTGACCAAATTTTGTTGCTAATGAAGGGTTTGACTAGAATCACCCACCAATCCCGAAACCTGGGCATTGCCCATTGCAAACAACTGCGGCTTACATTCCGAACAGCTGAACAATCCGTTGTCTGATGTCTTATGGGGCGTTGTTCATTGGCTGGAAAACATGTTTGTATGATATGATATAAAATTTGCCATGTTTGCACAATCACAAAAAAATGAAAACTATAAGACGTGAAATGTTCATACATCTAATCTGATCAATGGCACAAATATGTTGGGTTATTTTGGGAAAAACAAATGGCTGCAGGCAAGCAAATATAGTCAAATAAACACAAATGTTGTTTATGTAATACATGACGATACCTCGCTATATCCGGTTGAAAGAAACATAGACTGTCATCCAATCAAATACGTTGAACGTTTGTCCCTATTGCGTTCACGGTCATATGTGCAAGACAAAAAAAATGCGGCCCAAAATTTCATGATTCCCCAAAAGCGGTCGTGACAAACCATAATGTAACCATCCTTATGTTTTCCAAGATCACGCAATCACTGTAGAAACGATCTGTTGTTGCATTGCCAGTGTATTTTACGGTTTGTTCCGTTTTCCAAATCAAAGAACGATCTATGAATTTGAAAGTATAACCGAAGTTTCAAAACCAACCTGTCGGTTTGGTGGTTCGAATTGTTTAACCAACATGATCAAAATATTCCATTTATTTTAACATGTTTTCCAACTCCTCCTCCTCCTCCCCCTCCCTCTCCCCCCTCCTCCTCCTCCTCCTCGTCCTCCTTTCTCTCCTCTCGTCGTTCCTTCGTGCCGATTGCACCCGTTTTTTTCCTCGAATACCACAACGTCACGACAATGGCGCCTATTCGCACTCGTGCGCGTTACGCTGATTTTTCCCCCTAAGTAGTCATATAGTCATATCCAAACTCTTGCAATGTCCCGCACCTGCCACATGGACCTCGCCTTGAAACGGAAATTGCCATTACAACACTCAACCTGTGCAAATGTATGTCCACAAGCATGTTAATTCACAAGCCAACGCGCGAAACAATCCATGTGTCGGAACCCATGTCAATACAAGTGCCAACGTATGCGCCAAAAATTTCATACCAATACAAGTCGAGCAACGTGTGTCGCGATATTTGCCGTCAAATTCAACATGCCAATGAATTTGCATGGTTTTCGCGGCAAAATTGTAAAAAGCATTGTCGCCCGAAAGAATGAAGAAACGAATGATTGACGTGAACAAATGAACGAACAACTTTTTGAATGGCTGAACGCGCATGACTCAAGAATGAAAATGATTGAACGACTGAATGGTTGACGATCTATAAATGAATGATTGAAAAACCATGAGTGCTTATTTCTCTAAAAGTAAAAACCGCCGACCCCTCAAAAAACACGCATCAGAAAAATCCCTCGCAAAGGACATGTCTATCGCACTCACGCTTCGAAGTCTCTCATAAATCTTGTTCTGTTTCAAAAACAAACATGCATCAGAGGCAAAAACCCCTCAGCAAATAAAAACATGCAATCAGTCAAACGAGAAAACACAGTTTCCCGGTAAAGAAGGCGCACCCTCCTTTTTTTCCTACACAGATGGGAACATCGCAATTCCGCTTTCGCCACGGTCCCCACCCATGTCTCAAGGTGGCGTAAGGGCCACTTTCAAGAAGGATAAACTTTCTTCGAAAGACCTTCCTATTTCTTCATGGGAATCATGGTGTCTTTCACCGAGA
>Ga0126342_10015625_pt1 | contig 13296 bp, 9 predicted proteins | sample Cyp1metagenome_FD_92528 | JGI IMG/M metagenome (GOLD analysis project Ga0126342, IMG submission 92528) | Coral microbial communities from Lord Howe Island, Old Settlement Bay, Australia - Cyphastrea 1 metagenome | ecosystem: Host-associated > Invertebrates > Cnidaria > Coral ...
CTACCTACCTACCTACCTACCTACCTAGCTACCTAGCTACCTATAGCTACCTACCTACTTCGATCAATCCATCTCTATATTTTGTTTTTTGTCACCCTCATCTCCATCTGACACACCTCTTCCGTCCATGTTTCGGCCATCTGATCTCTCTCGCCTTTCATTACTAGAGCAATGTTTCACTCCTCCGTTTTTCATGAAATATTTGTTGATTTGCGCATTTGCCAAAGGGGCCACACGGCAGAAGTAGATCCTTCCATAGCCGGCAGAAAATCATGTCCTATATATATACCCTCTGGTTACTTAACATAGCCATGGAAAATGGCCCATTTATAGATGATTTTCCCAGTAAAACCTCCATTTTTAAGGGATTTTCCATGGCTATGTTAAATAACCAAATGGTACTGCAAGCATAAAAGTATCAAATAAACTGTTCTTACGAGGTCATCTCAAAAATTGAGATACAGGTTGGCTAAAAAAAAAACGCTCTCACATAAACGCCGGTATAGGGATGTTTACTATATATGCTTCAAGGTATCATTCCATGGTCTCGACTTGGGCGTTGGCCCCCAATTTTTTCAGGTTGGAGTTCGAGCATCCAATAAATGCGGATGAGCGAATCGTTTTCGGATATCGAAATTTACGGGCGCCTTGAATCAAAAGATTCCGCTTCATTGCCAAATAGTTTCAAAAGTGCTGTCATGTGGCCACAACCGTCTGCGCGTTGGCCACGTGCCAAAACTCGTTCCATCGATGTTGTTTCGCAGGTCGCAAGGTTTGCTCAGATGTCATCGTCAGCACACGTCGGCGCACTGGGAAAAATGGTCCTTTGCACATGTTTACTGCAGGGTTTCCTAGATGTTTTCTGTAGACCGCTTTCTCACACGTTGGAAGTATCCCGACTATGGCGACAGGCAAAGGCTGCATGCGATTCACCAAGAAGCACAGTACCACGTGGCAAGTAGAATTTCTGGAACACGCACTTTATAATGTACTGCAGAACGATGGAAAGAAAAAGAGCTGAGACAAATTTAAGAACAAAATGGAACAAAAAAATTAAAGAAAAGAGCTGTCTTAAAATCCATGTGGAGTCAAATGGTCTTGAGAAGTGTAATGTGAAAGAGTGGAGGGGAAGAGTGCAAAGCATCTGCGTGAAAAATGTTGTGTGTGCAGAATGTTCCCTAAACTGCACCGGTTGTGAAAGCATGTTGGCAAAGAGTCATGGGAAGATGTTGCTCATGGAGTGCGTGTCACGGTCAATGTTAAAACAAAACATAGCCAGCAAAATGTTGTTCGATAGCAGCGAGAAAACGAATGCAGGAACGTGCTGTATTACATAGGCAAGCAGCCTAATGAAAGATGGTTCAAAGATGTTTTTATGCGCGATTTGAAAGCAATTCGGAAAAGTGACGACAATCGGCAAGCTGTGAAGATTCTTGAAGAGCAGAAACGTGTTTTGATGGGTCGAAATTGAAGGCCCATGGAACACATCGTATAATACAACAACATAGTACAATAAGCCACCATACAACACAAGATAACATACTATACTATACTATACTATACCATACCATAATATTACATTATATTATACAGTACTATATTATATTATATTACATTACATTATATTATATTATATGTGTATCATATTATATTATATGTGTATTATATTATATTAGCTCATATTATATCATATTATATTATATTGTATATTATATTGTATTATACCATAAAATAGTTGGAATTAATATAGTATATTATCATAGGATATAATGGAATTGAATACAATATCATACAATATAATATAATATAATATAATGTAATATAATGTGAAATGATATAATATAATATAATATAATATGATATAATATAACATGATACAATATAGTATAATAAAATATATAATATAATAAAATATATAGTATAATATAATATAATATAACATAATATAATATAATATAATGTAATATAATACAATATAGTACAATATAGTACAATATAGTAAAATATAATTCAATATAATCCAATATAATATCATATCACATAATATATTACAATACGATATATTGAAATATTTATATATATATATATAATGTAATACGATATAAGGTAATTTAATGTAAAGTAACATAATATAATATAATATAACATGGTTTAGTATAACATAGCATATTGGAATATAATATAGTATAAGATAAGATAGGATAACGTAATGTAATGTAATGAAGCACAATGTAACATGATATAACCCATCTATGGCTAATAGCCCAGGCGTGGTAATTTGGTAACTATATCTATATTATATGGTTCTATGTATGTATATATATGTATATATATATGTATATATGTATATATATATATGTATATCATGTGAATCATGTGTATATAAATATATGTACATACATATATATATATATATATAATGTAAATATTGTATATATATATACGCATATTGTGTGTGCGCGCGTGTGTAACCATATGTCACCCATACATGCAACCCATAGATTCCCTGTTCCCTCCCCTTTTGTTTCCGACCCTCCAAAAGATGCCAAAACCGATCGAAACAGCTTGATATGTGTAAAAACTAGACGTTGGCTTACCCATGTACGATATATCTGCGATATCCGATAAACATCCATGAACTACAATAATTATTTCAATATGTGTCATATGTCATCACAATGTGTCAGTAATTCATTTCAATTTCAGAGTATAATCCGACAAGAATCGGTGAGTTACAGCTTCCAGGCCGGGACACAGCGTGATACAAACCCCTAGCGAGTCGCCATTTCGTCATGTCGATCAGCGATTTGCCCGCCATCCGCGCATGTTTTTGTCGCAAGACGCCGAGCTGTTTAGGTGATGGGATTGAAAGCTTGAAGTGCTGGAGAGATGTTGCCCAGCGCTGGCATGATTTTGTTGCAACACCATTCCACAAAATGCAGTGACCCTGACTCATTTCAGCTTGTGACCACTTCTGCAAAGGGAAGAGCAGTTACTTTGATAGGCGGGAAAGAGGCCCTGATGTTCCTCAGCGCCCCAAACGGATTCAAGTTTGCGCACCATGTACAAGGCAAGGAAGGAAAGTCAGAGGTTACAAACTGGAAAAAGAATGTATGAAAGATATATATATATATATGTGTGTTTATTCAATCCTGCTTTTCTTGTTGGCTGAATCGCCACGTCTCTTACATTCGCTGCTCGCTGGCGCGAAATCTCATCTTTTGTTTGTCAAACCCGCAGGGCTCTACCTTGACAACTGCGCCATCCACATACGATTTATCTCGAGGCCCGTGTACGTTGCCACTCGTAACCGTGGTTCGCTATACGGGCGACGCTGTTCTCTGGACCAAACGCCGTTTTTGCTCTGTGCTGCTCGAACCGTCCGTTTTTGCATTGTGAAACCCCAAGATGAAAAACACGAATTTGTTGCGGTGAGGTTTCGCCAAAAAAAACGGTGCATAAAAACCCTCAACGCCTGCAGGTCTTGCCATGTCCTGGAGTCCTAGGCCATGCCGCCGGAGTTGCGCGCGACGCAGCCTTTTTGTTCCTCTGCCGCCATTGGTCCTTCTGATCTCAAAGTTGGCTGCATGGTGTGCCACAAGGGTCAACAGTGTCAACAATGTCTCATCAGGATCCCCAGGTGTTTGCGGGATGGGTGGAAACCGGATCACAACTTGGTAAAGACAGAAATGCCATTTTAAGTGACTAGTGACTCACCCAGAATAATTGAAAACGTGTGGATTGGAATCCCACGATTTTGAGCTATACATTTACTTCTGCTATTGATCTCACCGCCTTGCCAACTTCTCCCTTCACCCTTCGAAACGTTGCAAGCACGCGCTGCTTGCACGGACGTGAACACGACGTCAGCGGTGCCATTAACCCGTCACCAGAAAGGTCTCTTTCGACACCTGGCAATCAATTGGTAAATCCATTGGAGATGGATGCTTGAACAGAATAACAGTGTCATTACGATTAGACTTTGATCTTAACACATCTAATATCATCTAATACAGGGACTATTACGGTAATTACGTGATTTGGAACTGATCTAGGAGCTCCAACCACCGACATCCACTGACTGTAAAACGAAAAAGAAAGGAACAAAAGATATCTAAAGAGAAAATGATTCCCAAATTTTGTGGATCAAGGAGTTAAAAATTCAACGGACGTGAAGCTCGAGACGGGCCGAAGGGTGTTGGTTGACCCATGGGCATTTTTTCATAACTTGGAGTGGGATTCCTCACCGTGGCTGAAAAACTCCCCATTGGGATTGATCCCAGAACCCCGGGACTCTGGTGGTCAAAATCCTGGGAAATCCCCAGGATTTTCCCATCATTTTCCTCCTAAGACGGAAGTGGTCTTGTGCCCTCACCTCAGCGTCGCCGGCGGCTACGGCTGCGACTCGGACTTCGCCTGCGACGGTTTGGGGATCGGGAAACAATGGGGCAATGATGAGAAAATGCTGGGAAACATATACCAAGATATAGGAAGATATGGGAAAATGATGGGAAAATGTCATCCCAAAACTATAAGGTGTTTTTTCTTCGCAAACGTCCCCTTGAACCAAATATGTGCGAAAGATGCAAAAGTTCTCGTTTTTTCGGAGGAATCATGTTCGACCGGTCCCTGGTTGGGAAAGCATGGGAAGACGATTCTGATCTTCACATGTTGGTCCATGTCATTCCACACCTGGGAAGCAACAAAACCCTGAAAACTTATCTACTGAAATTCAACTGGAAGAAATGGATAGAGTCGGATAGAGGATCAAGGCACTTTGGGAATGATTCTCCTAATCGCATCATTCCGACGTCGGAGTGAGGTCGTTATACTTGAAACAGACAACTTTGGCTGGTTTTATCCCTACTCCAATCAGGATGAATCCCTATTCATCCGAATAAATCACTATTAACTGCTATGAATCAGTCATCGTTAATCACTATGAATCCCTGCAAATACCATAAAACAAAACAAAAAAAACACTATAAATCCCCAAAAAAAAATCATTGTGTTATCCCTGGAAAATGGCGATGATCTGCGAGTCCTTCGTCTTCGACTGCGGCTCCGCCTGGATGGTAAATGTCAACCCAGGAAATCGTGGATCGAATTTGTGGTAAACCCAATGCCATGAACCTACCGATGCTTGGAAAACAACTCATAAAATGGTGACGACTTGAGGTTATGACATTGGGTTTAGTACAATTTTTCACGGGGTGCCATGTTTAACATGGTATGTACATCTATAATGGTTCATTCAGTGTCGAGCCAGAAAACGGACACCAACCACCCAGAAATGGATGGTTTGCGACGGAGAATGACCAGGGGTCACAGATTGGTCCGTCTCAAAAAAAAAGTACCCAAAAAGCCCATGTTCGATCACCATGTTCCCATCAAAATTGTCACTTCCGGGTATAGCCGCTATAGCCCACTTTTGGACAAGCCCATATTTGTGATAGTGAAATCACATTTCCAACCTTGCAATCTGAAAATTGATTTTACATAGTTAAATCAGTTAAATCATGTTAAATCCGCATATTCATCCATATTCCCATCATCTTGGTGGGTGTTAATGAGAATATTCAGTTGTTTAATCCCATTATGATCATTATATATATCGTTATTGGATTTAAATGGATTTAACTATAGTGAATGAATATCATTTAAGGGAATATTTTTGTAATGTTCGTAAAGCAACAGTGTTTACCATCGCCAAAGAATCACCATTTTGATGGGATTCCAATGATCAATCCAGGATTGGGGTGTACAAACCTGGAACAGTTTGATATGACGCCATTTAAAGATGGCTTTTCCCAGCTATAAACACTATCAATTGTTAAACATGAAATAAATCCATTACTATAGATTATGATCCATTCTTCATCCATGACTTGTCCCTTCATTTGGGATGATCCCTTTTTTTCATATCCCAATCGTGGCATCGTCGAAAAAAAACATCACCGGTGTTCGCCTCCTGCGACTGCGACTCCGGTTGGAGGTGAAGATGTCTCTGCTGGTCAGATCCAAGCCACCCTGCGCCGTTGGGCGGTGCATCGGTTACCGATGGTACCGATGTTGCCCCATAAATTAAAACCAGGTGAATCGCGTCCGATGCCAACGTCGCACCTCGCTCCGATTTGGTCCTTTACCTCCGCCTTTCCCCTCCGGCGGTCCAGGTCTGGAGGAGCTTTTCCACCTCGAAAAACGGAAAGCGTCGGTCGGTTGGTGGTTCATCCACAGTGCATGGATAATGGATATATGATGCTAATATGGTTAGTATGGATATATGTGGTTGGGTATGTTTTGTATGGTGAAAAATTATTGTTGATAAGTCCTGATAAGATTCTTCGTTTTGTATGGTTATATAATAGTTATTAATAAATGCCAACAACCAAGCTTACTTGATGTGGATAATACTCCATTTGCAACTGATGTTTCTCCAATATTATAACGGTGTTATGTTTCTTACTGGGAAGCACCTCCTGGCGTAGGACTCCCGCCCTGGCTTTGTCGAGATCGCCTCTTGATGGGGATTGAGCGAAGCCCAAACAGCGGCCTTGGGCCCTACAAGTCCTTTTTCGCTTGGGGACAGCTCCTCTCTTGTAATGTATGCTGTCGTAAATCCAATCAACCATCCCAATTTCATACCAACCCTTTCAAAGGTGGTCATGATAGACATCATCTCAGTTAAATCGGGTGTGTTCCCCAATTTCATAAACCTCTACGGGGAATGTTGACTATGGCAGCCAGGGTGAATCCCACATCCCATTTTTGTCAGTGATTGACCACTAACCATTGAATGAACCATAAATTTACCCCGAAATTCACCCATTAGTTACTAACGATAGCGAAAAAAACTGCATGATAGCTGGTTGGGGGTTTTAACCATCTTGAAAAATCTGAGTTCGTCAATGGGAAGGATTATGATCCCAGATATGAAATGGAAAATAATCCAGTCATGTTTGAAACCACCAGATAAAATATGATGAACCATTCTCAACCAATCTTAATCCTTTTTTTGACCATTCATAAAGCATCAAGTTTAGCCATTGTGACCATCTTTGCGCTATCGAAAAACCGGTCAGGCGCTGGCAGGCGCTGGGCTGCCCGAACTCCCCTTTGAGGACCATGCCATCTAGCCATACCTGTGGCTGCAACGTCGGGCAACGCAACGGCAGGGGTAAAACATGTGTTCAAACGATCAACCATCATTCGATAAAACTATTGGGATGGTTAGAATACTGAGACATGACATTTGTTAGATAGATATAAATATGATATATTAATAGTTTTCCCAACACTTATGATATGATCTACAGTCATCGGTTCAACCATCTGGATAAATGTCATTTTGTTCACTGACCAGTTAGTTCCCCTGCGCCAATGCCATCGCGCCTGCCCAGCCTTCAGGGCATCCAGGGCTGCTTGTGCAAACTCCTTCGCGGATTGTGTGTGGTTCTTAATAGTTTGACGAATCACACAGTGGGTTTTCCCGTGGAAGATGAAAATCTCACCCCAAAGAGATTCATCTCACCCAAAAAAAGAGAAGAATCTGAATATGGCAGTGGGTCAAAACCTGAAAAAACCCTGGAGTGTTCACATCCAAAAAACGCTGGGATTTATGGACGTTCATCCCCCTTAAAGATGGTCTTGTAGGTATTGATCCATATCCATGAAAAAGTGTATGGCTATCCTCCATCCAACTCACTGTGCTCCCAGGCCCACCAAATCTGGCCCAGTTTTTCAGGATGAAGGATGAAGGATGATCCCGAAACATGGCCTGAAACAGCTTTTTGAAAAAGCACCTGCATCAAATGAGTGCCTGGATAGACCATAGATGCCATAGATATCCAGAGATCATGTTTCGTGATTGAAGCAACATTCCTCAGGCCACAAGTCAAGAATGTCATTGGGAATGATTAACAATGGCTGGTGTTTCTTTCTGCAACAAACGGGTGCGCAACTGGTTTAAAAAAATATCCAAAAATGTCACAGTTGACCAACTCAGCAATGCAAAAGACGTGGCTAATGTGGGAAACCCAATCATAAACCTACCATTTGGGGGATGGTTTATACCACCCATGAAAAAATGATGATTTTGGGGATATTTTGGGAATGGTTTAGCGCTTTGAGCGGACGCCGCCGTCCTGAGTCTTGTAGCGCACTATGGGATTGTCCACCCCTCTGGCTCCCATGTGACAACCAACGACCTATACCGGGCAGCGGCAACACGGCAACACGGCAACGGTAACGCGACGCATGGATGTCATGTTACCCATGGATGTCAGCCCTAGCTGGATAGGTGGATCATCAAGAAATAGCCTCTGGTAATCAAACATGGCTAGCTGGAAAATCCCCGAAGTAAACGTTTTTTCAAAATGGGAAAATCATCTACAAATTGAGGATTTTCCATTGCCACATTTGATTACCAGAGAGGAATGAGATATAGCGGAAGGGAACCAGCCAACTTCGGGGGGGAGTGGTTTGGTTTAATGTTTTCCTCGGCATGTAGACCCACAGGTTTTGGCACGCTTTAGCTACTGAAGCATCCTATTTCGCCCAGACCCAAATGGGATTGTCTGAAAATAGGGTACATCTGAATCCAAGGCTTTATCATCATATTCATATTCCCTTTTTTGAATCATCATGTTGGGGCATCCCCCATTTGAAAAGACACGCCCAAATTTGTGATTGACATTGGTTTCGCATCATCTTCCAGAAATCCGTCAGTCCTGTCCAAGCAAACAAGGTACAAACCTAATTATTGTCTCCATTAAAATTGAAATACATTGTGGTACATCTTCTGGACACATCCAACAAAACATATTCTTCGCTTATAATTTATAGTGTATCATATCCCTCAATACATCCCCCGTAAGATGGTTGGGATTTTTTTGTTTTTAGGTAAATTTAATAATGATTATGGAATAATCCCAACAAAACAAAAAAAAAAAAAACATTTTTTCCCCATTTTGATCTTCATTGGCGAGGTGAAAAAAGTCCCCCATTTTCAGAGAGACCCGATTATTGAGAAAACATGATCAGTAGATATCCCCAGTTGAAATTTGGCCAGGCCACTCACCTGAAACTGACATAGCTATAGAAATCCATACAGAACTGGGTAAATGAGAAGAAAATTCACTCACCAAAAAAACTTGCGGCTATCTTGGAGATGTTTCCCAAAAAATCCTAACCATGATTATAGTGAGGGAGAACAGTGAGGTCGAGATGAAATTTACCCAGATACTTGTAAAAATCATATATATATATATATTTAGGTTATATCCTAACTGCTGGAGGTTATCACCATGGGACTATATCACGCTATATCCATAATATCCATAATCGACTTATCACCATGGTTAGTAAAATCGACTCTTTGTGGATTTTCCATAGCTGTGGCATGTGAATGGGAAGCACCCTCGCAGAGCCCCACTGGCCGCGCGCCTCACCAAATTGCTCCATGACCCTTTTGAGGCTCAAACGACTCGAGGTGTCTGCGATGCCTGCGTTACGAACCATGGATGGATCTGAGCCTTGTGATGTTGTGCCCAAGGTCGTTAACTTGGGTAGTTTTGCAACAAATGGTGATTTAATGCAATCTAATGGCAAGAATGGGATTTAATGGAGTAAAAACAAACATAAACTTGGGATTCTGCTAGAAAAATCTACAGTGAAAGAGGCAAAGATCTCTGTATAGCATCTATCAATTCCCAGCAGTTCTTTTGAACATCATGGACGAGCGTGACTGGCAGATGGGAAAAAAAGAAACAAACCGCATGCTGAATGGCGTGATCAATCCCCATCGGAGCCAATATTAGGGAAATCCCCAGCTTGGAGCCGGTGGGTGAAAATGGCGATCCCCCAATAAATAGAAAGTCTTCGTTGATTTATCTATTTTGGGATATAGACATGTGATGATATATGAGGGGATTCATTGATTAATGATATATCATCCTTCATCAACAATTATTCTTTTTGTTGTGCCTATATATATATATATATATATATATATTTGTGTGTGTATCTCCATGAATCATCCATGAAAAACCCCTATGGTTTAATGGTGAAAACTTTTTTTTTGTATTCCCATGATATCCTCATTATCACTAACGTGAAAATAGCAGCTACACTTATATTCATTATATCCCCAGGACATCCCCATGATATTCCCATAAATCTGGCCTCATGATTTCTCATCATATTCCCACTAAATCGCATTCTATTCCCATTAAATCCCAATTCAATCCCAAATAAATCCCACTCCAAGCACTTCTGCTTGTGCTCATTAATTTGATTCTTTTCCTCGAAATTTTAGCTAGTTCCAGCTTTTCTGCATAAAATCTTAAATCCCAGTGAAAAATCCCAATGAAATCCCAAATAGATCCCAAATAAATCTTAAATCCCAGAGAAAAATCCCAATGAAATCCCAGTCCGAAATCTGGAAAAACATCCCGAATAAAACATCCATTGATCTTCCCGATTAAATCTCACCATCGTTCACTTCGCCTATGATCTCCACGGCGGCGCTCATGGGTCTTCACCACCTGGACACCGCGGTTTCCAAGGGCGGAAAGTCTGGGCACTTTGACCATGGAAAAATCTGGGAAATTTCAGATCATCTCTGGGAAATTTCAGGGACTTTTCGGATTTTAAGCCTTGAAGGATGGAGAATCTTCGGATCACCATGAGAAGTGGGTTTAGTGTGGAAAACTTGAGGAAAAATTGTGTGACTTTGACGCAAGAACCTGGATTTCACGGAGGAAAAACATGGGATTCAAACTGGGCAAAATGTGAATCGCATGTAATGTATACAATATGATCAACCAAAGGTTAGGGTTTGATCAGTCAAAGACAGGTGTGCGGATGTAAAGAATATTGAGGATTGAGGATTTAAAGGAATCAATATGCCTAAGATCGAGGATTGGGTGTGTGACTAAGATCGAGAATTTTAAGAACCCGATCTGTTTGACCAGGTATTTCACTAAGATTGAGGATTTAAAGAATTCAAACACATGCACAAGTAGAATCAGCATTGGAAGCAGTAAATATAAGTTGCCAAGTAGCACAAGACTGAGATTCTCGCAACAAAGTGGGGTGAGAATCACGGTATATATCTGTATATATGTATACAGTATGTATATTGTATATATATATACATAACCAGCAAAACATAATGCACTCGAACAAAGAGTGCTCATCTGGTGGCTAAGACGTGGAAAAAAGCCACCTCCAAAGGTGGCGGTGCAGGAGAGTTCACAACCGAGGGGTTTTAGCATTGAATCAATGGGGAATTCCAGGCTCAATGGAGCTAGGAGTTTCTATAAATGGGGTAACCCCAATAGCTGGATGATTTATAATGGAAAATCCTATTCAAATGAATGATGAAGGGGTAGCACCATTTTAGGATCCCTTCATATAAGGATATAAAGCAATATTTTTGGGGGGTAGATCCTCTTGCATAGCCCTTACATAGACATAGACCTTATTGTAAGTACCTGCAATTTAGGTTCCTGAAATGGCCATTGAATATCGGAGCACCAACTTTTTGAGTATCATGTCCCAGCTTTGACAGTTCCCACAGGGGGGGCCTGCTGGTGACTCACCCGCCACCCGGCTCCGGGCCCTCTCTTGGGGCTTTTCGCGAAGGAGCCAGGGAGAACTCCAGATGTGCCCCACTAACATGTCTTCATTTGGAGCCAAGAAAAGAAGACAAAAACTAAGAGCTTTGGTGGTTCAATGGCCTCAAAAGCTACGGCTCACTGAGATTCAGAGGAAGTTTGTGCAAGTGCAGTCTGATTCGAAAAAACGACGCAATGTGTTCCGCATGTTACGTCGAAAGACAACTTCCCTTCATGCTCCTGCTAGTGCAATTGGGTCAGGAAAAAGATCTTGCTTAGTTTTCACGTCAAAATGGGAAAGTTTGTTCAAGAGGTCCTATAAAATTATAGAAAAGAATCAAAACACCCCTTCCCGCAGAGGTTTTGGCCTACTTTCAGGGTTGGGGTAGCTAGTTTTGACCCACAGCCAAGTCGGTACAGTGGTGCGCGGGTCTTTTTGGCCAATGTTCCGCAGCCACAGAGTCAGTCCATGCCGTGATTCAGCATGTTGAAAGAGAGATCTAGAGGGGTTGCCTCCGCACAGTTGCGAGCAGGCATGGAGGTTGCGGTAGAGAGTGTGTGTGTGTGTGATATGTAAACACTGGTTGATACATGTTTGTTAATACATATGTAACATGTATATATAATATTGCTATTATTATCATTATTGTTATTAATTATTATCATAGCACATGTATATTATTATATAGTATGAATGTACATGTGCAATGGCTTAAAGGTGTGATGTATATCCATCCACACAGTACCAAAACACTGGTTTGTTGAAAATAGTGTACCCCATTCCATCCTTTCATTAATCATCCCTACTAAAATGCAATAAATGGATATAAATGGGAGAAAACCCGTTTTCAGGTAGTCCAAATTCAAAAATCACCCGTGGGTCATTGGACCATGGCGCAGCGTATTGAAATCCACGGTGACTTGGGGGGATCCCCTATTTTAAAACCAAACCCCCCACCCCCAGAACCCCCATATTGAGGATTAGGGCGCTGACCAAATATAAATACGCTGAGCATGCATATATATATATATATAGGTAAATCACTATATTTCACTAACCTGAATTAAGGCCATTTGGGGATGATTCTCCTTATTAACCATGATTTCCAGTGAGGTCGCAGCGAGGTCGCAGTGAGGTCGTTCTAATTTACCCAGATATGTATATATATATATTTACACGATATATCCATGATATTCCCAATAAACTAAACGTGTTTGTGGTATAATTATATCAGTTATATACCACAACGGCATCCAATCGTCACTGGCTTAGCCCCACCGAGTCAGGGTCACGCGGTCTCACGCGAGGCTCTCTAAGGGCATTTGCCTGCAGGACGGGACCTCCCGACAGGTCTGTAGATACAAATCGTGTAGATGTTCCTTTACAGATAATTGAAAAAGATGACGTATAGAAAGATAAGCTATGATAAGCTTGAACTTACCTATATGTATATATTAAATAAAATATATGTTAAATATGTATATTATATACACATATCTTTCATGTAAAGAGAGCAAAAGAGAGAGGTAAAGAAAAACAAAACCTTGCAGATTGCAGATAGATAGATAGATAGGATAGATAGGATAGATAGGATAGATAGGATAGATAGGATAGATAGGATAGATAGGATAGATAGGATAGATAGGATAGATAGGATAGATAGGATAGATAGGATAG
>Ga0126342_10015626_pt1 | contig 13296 bp, 11 predicted proteins | sample Cyp1metagenome_FD_92528 | JGI IMG/M metagenome (GOLD analysis project Ga0126342, IMG submission 92528) | Coral microbial communities from Lord Howe Island, Old Settlement Bay, Australia - Cyphastrea 1 metagenome | ecosystem: Host-associated > Invertebrates > Cnidaria > Coral ...
AAAGTATGAAAGCCGACAACCCAATCAGTTTTTTTTTTTTTTTTTTTAAATAGTTTGAGATCACACTAACTATGATTTTCCTGCTTGGCATTCGCAACTCTAAGAAAAGGTTGGGCGATCGCAACAAGTTTATCCATCTCGTGTACAACTTGGTGACCAACGCTTGCAAGTTCACGGCTGTTGGATCAGCAGCTTGTCCCAAGAATGGGGCCGAAAGCTTTCCCAGTTTTTATTCCTTGGCTGCAGATAGTTGCATCTTGAACTCATCGTGTGTTGCCTCCATGCTCAACACCAACCATGTCCTGAGAGTCGGAGTCCACTTGATACATTCGCTTGACCTTTCAGTCTTTCGCCAGCGGCAGTTCTCGCTTTCTCCTACAAAACAACCTCAAGATCAAGAGAGATTCAAGAGTAGCTGCACAGCTAGTGTAGCAAAGCATACAAAATCTGAAGATAGCTGAAGCATGTTTTGGTGCCAGTCTCTTCATGGTTCAATCAATTTCACAGTTGTTGTCATATCTTGTTGGTGAGGTCACAATATCTGCAAAGCATCTAGCTGAGAACAGTGAACTGGAGATCATTGTTGAAGATACCGGCCCTCAGCCTGCACCCCACAGGGTCATGCCATGGTGAAACCATCACCGTGGTTTCAGATTGTGAATCGAAGACTTAAACAACTTCACTCTTCACTGAATTATTTTGAGCCACAGCCCTTGAATCACCAAGGATGTGGCATTTCTGAGAGCTGTTTGCCTCGGATTTTCGAGCCATTCTGGATTGATGCGGCGAGACCAAAGCAAGCTCAAACATTCCAGGCGGGAGTGACACAAACATTTCTTATCTGTGTGTGTGAAACATCTGAAGAGATGTAAAACTTCTACCTGATGATGCCTTTTTTTCACTGCTTGGTTTGACTCTAGGTAATCTGCTCTTACTGACTTTGTGACTTTTTTGGATGTTGTTTCACGTCATCTCAGTATTTGAAGCAGGGGAACTGGGCACTCTGTGACTGACCCAGTTCAACGAAGCTAGGTCACAGAGTGGGATATCTGGATTGGCCAGCCAGACGTACCTGCATTTTTCCATTTGTTGTCAATGGCAACTGGCTAAGCCAAGAATCGGCATGTCGATCATTTGTTGCCAGTTTTCCAGTTTTCCAGTTTTCACTGCGCTGTTGTCGCAATCTGTCAAGGTGGGAACGATTTGGCTTAGTTTAAAGGGAAGGGCCAACTTCCAACTTATTGCATCTAGCACTGGCTATGGCGACGGTTCCTTTGTGATTCTTTCTCGGGTCTTTTCACCGACCCATTCCTGTCAGGTATAATTGGAGTGTTTTTGCACGTAAGATGCATTCCACATCAGAATTCGCAATGACAGTTCTGAGCAAGTGTGTGTCACAGAAGATTCTGTATGTATGACTGTATACGATAGGGGCAAGGTTGCCTCGCAGGTTGCATGCATGTTTTGGACTGTTCGATAGTTTTCTTCTGATTTTCCATTCTGAAAAGGGCCAACGGGATTCAGTTGAGTGCACGGCATAGTTTTTCCGGTATCTTTGGCAACTTCATGCTTGGTAGTTGCTGGAAGCTGTGTGGGCGCTGGGGAGCGTTTGTGGTTCAGAATTGGCACGATGAGCTTTCAACGGGTTGGTGTTTATGCTTGAGGGGCGATAGGGTTGTGGGTTGTGGCACACGGGGCTTGCAAAGGTCAGGCAGCTTTCTGGGTGTTTCATTTGGTGGTCCAGTCGACGCCCTTTGCCGTGCGTCTGCAAAGGTGTTTTCTGTTGACATTCTTGGAGCTTGCGAATATTCTTGCACCATGGCACCATGGTCAATTATGTGCTGCTTCAGGGCGCTGGATTGGGCCTAGCCAGAACCTCAGAATTGGCCCACTGCCAGGTGATCTCTAGATCTCAACCATTATGTCCAACTCAAATACCAAGTGACCTGGCTGAGCCGACTCGGTGCCATCGTTCAGGCAGTTTGCAAAGAAATTGCTGAACTACACCACGGGACCATTATGGCTGAGTAAGCTGGATGCAAATAAATCAAAGATGCCACAGTGTTTGGGAAGAGCCCGCCATATGCGCTTGGCCCTTGACACAGCCTGCAGCATTCCTATCAACTCCCAATGGCGTTAAATCTCACAATGAGATAGACCCTTGAATCGCGATTGTTTCAAGTCATTTTTTTTGATTTTTCAAACTGCCACAAAGACACCCACAGAATTTTATTCCCCGATCAATGGACAGCACAGCTGAAACTCAGGTCAAAGGAGAATGAGGGTTCAACCTTTACCGTGAGGTTTCCTTGCCTCCCAGAATTTGGTAGCAGACTCGGAGATGACTCAGATGGATTTGCTGTCAGATGTCTTAGCTCTCCCTTGGACTGTGTCAAGGTGCCGTGGAAGATGAGATGACAAGTGTGGAAACCAAACATTTGGCAAGAGGAAACATGTAGAAAACAAGCACTGCTTCGGCTTATAACAAATCAGAACAAATCCAGAAAAGTAGAAGTGAAAGGCATGCATATTATGTACGTAATGTAATGTACTGTACTGTAGCGTACTGTACTGTACTGTCCTGTACTGTAAGTGGGTATGTGTGATGTAGATATTTTCATTATATATTTGGTTTCAGCTTTCTGGACTTGGCTAAGGTCCCTTTAGCCGGTCAGTCACCGTGCCACCGCAGCAAGTGCAACCGCTCGTGGCACCCAGACTCAGCACTACGCCCCCCTCGAGGACGCAAAAGAAAAGGCAGAAAGACTCGGACACAGCCATAGATTCTTCGCAGCCATCTTGCGCCTGTTTTTTAAAACCAAAACATAATTGTATACATGTACATACATAGACATAGCATTTTGATCTATTCTGATTTTCTGATATTTTGAAAGAGACTTCTTGTGGCTGGATGTTGTGGTCAGATCCTTTCAGCCTGCTGCAGGCCAGTCATTTTGCACGTGGAGTTGGATGCAAAGATTCAGATATTCTTCAAGCAATCCTTTGACGAATATGAAATTCTCACTGCATCTGGTGTGAACAACATCGAAGTATCTTGGTTGCAGCTGCTTTCAGCATGTACTCGGAAAGTTGGAAAGTATTCTGCGACTTTCATGAATGGCACTCACTCAGACAGTTGGTTGCTCCTCCTGGCTTAAGGAATGGCTACAAGAAAAGGCCAGACTTTGAGGGGCAGGGCCAGGGCTTCAAAGTGTCCAATGTGGAACTCTTGTGGCTCTTGTGGTTTACGTTTGCCTGTCGCATGATCAGGATCCAGACATAATCCTCTTGGACTTGCGCACCCCACTAGTGCTTTGCCACAAGGCGTGGTGTGACCCGGTGTGCATTTGCGTGTAGAATGTGGTCGATGATGAACACTTGTTTTCACTCGAAGGGACGCTTTTCCACCGTAGAATGTGGCGTCTTTTTAAAGTTCGGGCCCCTACCGGCTTTAACTGGCTCTCCATGCCCACTTCATTGGTAGATACAGTCCCTACATCTACTGTCTGACTCATTTGCTGTTTGGGTTGCGCACGCGGAGACCCACTTGGGATTGAACGCAGTGACCAAATGGTCGGGCCTATCGTCATTAAAAAACGCTACCTTGTGTTGGAGCACAATATCTACAAATCAATAGGTTTGTGTTCAGATTTCAACAGACAAAGGGATTGAAATCCCAAGCTTAAATTGTGGGACCAGTTAAAATCGCCAGCTGGGTTCCAGGTTGGCTGGGGTAAAGATCCGGATTCAAAACAGGTATGCTAGAGACTGACATGGGGTGCCAGGTTAAGGGCACCCTGATCATTGAGATCGGTTCCGTGTCAAACATACACAGAGTATCACAGAGTAATCCCAGCCACTGGGAGCAAGGCCCATCACCGCAGGTGTGCACCTTCTTCCGACAGCTTCGCCAGCCACCTGCATTGCTTGTGAGTGTTGACACACCTGGCATGCTGGCCGTGCAAGCAGTTGATGAGAAGTTGAAGGCCTTGGCTTCTTGGAAGACATATGAAATGAGAGAGCACGTGTTTCTCTAAAACATTCCAGCACTCATAAATACATGAACCAGCTTTGAGCTTTTGCTGACACACATTTTCGCAAGGAGTCTGCTCTGCTAAAGCCGTTTGACGTGGATGCCTTAAAGAAGAAATTCAGTGCGGTCTTGAAGGACAGTGACTTCGATGATTTGGTGAGCCTTTCTAGATAGATTTGTGGAGAACATTTACAACAGGTGACTGGTGTCATCTTGGACATGACAGTTCAGCATATCCCACATAAGATGCACTTGTTGAAACCTAGAATTTGCCTATGGCATTGGTCTCTTTGAAGGAGCCGTTGAAGACGGGTGAGTCCTTGGAAAAAACTTTGGTGGAGCTGATGACCATGAAAACCGCACTTTTGGAAGACCAATTCCAGAACGCATTGACATCGCAGGCAGGTAAATCTGAGGATCCGATGTGATCCAAATGGGGCATGTGACACCAAGAAAGTCTTGGGCACGCCCAGTGACATGGACCAAATTCTTTCAATTTCTGCCGCATCCAATATCCACAAGGCCCACAAGGCACATGTTCTGGTAGGTCCGCTTTATCTGCTTTGTAGGGTTTACTTACTGTTCAAGGTACAGGTACAGCTGGATGGAACTTCCAAGAGATCCTGGAAGGATTCCAAAGGTGCCTTGCTGAGTTGAATGCCACGTTGGAATCACCTGCTTTAATGACTTTGATGTTTATTTTGGGATTTGAGATTTCACGAGGTTCAGGATTCAAGCCAAAGGTGCAGAAGGAGATCAAGCCCAGTCAAATATCTGAAGCACATGCACAGACAATCCAACAGATGGCATCCCTTGTACTTTTTGAAGGACACAGGACAACAAGACAGGCAAGCTCAGCTGGTTTTTGCTGTGTTAATTACAGAACACTGGAACACAGATTTTCCGTAAATTCCACACATTTTGGGCAGAGGATTCCAGAAATTGAAATTGGCTTGACCTTGATATCTATCAAGCCGACTTTGGTGTCCTTTTCAAAGGCCTCCTGTCAGCGCCAGGTCAAGATCTTTGGAGGACTCTGAGATAGAGAGACTCAAGGAGGAGGGGTGGTCACAGACGACAACAAGACTGCGCAATTTGTTAGATGCATTGCTTTTCATGCAAATTGATTCACCTCTGTGATTGTCTAAGGTGTGTCTATGATTCTAACATCCTTGTCTTGCGTTTGTCAACGGTTGAGCCTGCTTTGTTTGGGAATTCGCTCCATCGGCCTTTGACAAGTCTTGAAGGAGATAGCGCTATTGAGGGCCCGGGATATGCGTTTGGCAGGGCACATTCGATATCAGAGCTCTCTTAATAAAGCTGTGCTGCAGGCGGGGTATGATAATCAGCTTCTCCTCATTCCTTATTAGTTGGTTTTGCAGCATGACAGCGTAGGGAAGGAAAGTCAAGACATGTCAAGACCAACTCACCAGGAATTTGGCGCCGCAACTTCCAGCTCGCGCTTCCCAATTGAGAAGGTCCTACTTTTGTTGCAACCTCTGAGATTTGGAATTGGACACGACTGCTTACAAAATCTCTAAGCCTTGCTCTCTGCGTTTCAGGTGAACCTCTCAGAATTGATCGACGAGATACTTGCCAAAGCGCAAGCAGGGAAAGTCGCGGGGCTGGATCGATTTTCTTCACCAGGCGTGGCAACATAGTTTCAATTGGAGTGACGCATGTAGGTGGTGCAAACTCACACCCCGGTACTCACTTGTTCGAACAGTGTCAGCGTGTGTCAGCGTGTGTCAGCGTGTGTCAGCATAGTTGGAGTTGGCACACTTATTGCGATTGTAAAATGATGACCTTTTAAGGCCTAAGTCCTAAGTAAGGCCTAAGGCCCAGAGGGCCACGCTGTCCTGTGGAGCTGCCAAGTTTGTCAAACATTTGACAGGAGGCATTCATTTCCACAATGGCTTGAAAGATCTTGCGCCTATAGTGCATCTTGGCAAAAGAAGAGGTTTCTGATTTGGTTGTGTGGGGCTTCCTGCAAACAAACAAACCACAGTCTCAATTGGATTGCTTCAGCGGAAGAAACTTTGAGACTCTCATCGCAGGATGGGGCATCGCAGCATGATAGAACATATGGTGCCTTGGTGCGGCACAAACCGGTGGATGATTTGTTGGTGGGCTGCTTCCTTGTACACATGCGCTCACACAGCATTTCTGAGTCAGAGTTGTGGAGACACACCAGCGAACCCCCAATCTAGAATCTTTCATGTTAATGTTACAAGAAGGTTGTGGTTGAAGTTGCTTGTCTGAGATCGTCAAGCTGCTGGAGCAATGTGCAATGCTGATAGGTTCTGCTTCTTGGCATGTCAACAGCTGCCATGACATGCTGTGCCATAGATGTATCAGCCATTCAGATTCTTGTGGAAGTCAAATCAACTGGAAGAATCAGGTTCGCGAGGTTTCAATCATCGGGAAGCAGTTGCCAAACGAGCCGCTCATTTACAATGGATGAGGATGCTGCTGATTTTTTGCGGCTGAGTTTCATGCTTTGGGCAAGAGTGGATACTTCAGGTAGGTTCAGTTTATTATTCTTCCTCCAAGTACGAGGAATGATGCAATTGCTCTGTAATCCAAGCAGCTCAATAGAGCTTTTTCTTTTGCCAAGGTCACTTGAAGTCACTTTGGATTGGCCACGAGACGACAAGGCCGGTGATGAGATTCAGATGGTCCTACCAGACTTCAAGAGAACACCGGTTTTTGCTTCATTGTGCTAAGGAGAATCAAGAACGTCCCGGGAGGCTGGCCTGTTTGTGCAAAGTCTGAGATTGATAATCCTCATGACCAGAACGTTTTTTTTCTCGCATGTAAGTTTGGTAAGAACAGTATAGAATCTCCTTTCTTGGCTCAAGATTGCTTCCTACTTGATAGGTGACCCCCAATACATGATGTGGAAGATCCCCTTGAGCGGGTTTTCCATAGCATCCCTCATTGTAGGCAATCTGCCGTGCAATCCTTTTCCTTGCGTTGCTTCACCAGTTCAACTCTCAGTTTCATGTCTTGAGACCTGGGTTTCTATTGCCATCACATGGTGAGCTGGGACAGCTTTGTCCCTCCCAGCTTCATTTGTGCACTGAGATTTGAGGATAGCACATGCAACTGGAACCAGGGTGCTGTTGAACTATGTTGAACTGTTTTCCCTTTGAATGACGCATCCAAAATTTGGCAAACCGGCAAACAGTTTGGCCTAGGCCATGCTCTGCATTGCGAGGCTGGTGCTGGTGTGATCAGATCTCATTCAACCCTGGTGTAGCATTTTGCATCGCTGACTTCGAAGATGTTTCTGAGAAAAGGCGAACCTTAGCTTGTTAGAAGAAGAACCAAATAGCGCTGTTATGTTCACATGATTGGCAAATTTCCTCTTCTACTGTTTTTCTATCCCCTTCAAGTTTCTTGCTCCAAAAAGGCACGATTTGTTTCTGGTTGTGACACGTTTCCTCCTGAGAAGGCAACGAGACAGAGGCCCAGCTGCTCATGGTGGGAGCCGAAAGTCATTGTAGGATTTGGTATTGCTATGATCACACGGTACACCACTCCACTCCGCACATGTGTACTTGATCACGTTCCAAGATCTATGTTCCAAGAGCCCAGGGCTCAATCTGAACAAACTCAACGTAGCTGCAGTTTTGGGAGGACATTGGGTGCTTGCCGGCGCTTCCATCGATCAACAAATATTTTGGTCAGGCCTTCTTGTAAAGCTGGCCCATCAGGCCTCTACTGCTTGCAGTTGATGATGAAGAAGCGCACCAGTCAGTGCTTCGCTCGACGTTAGGACTGCCGGCCCCTGCTTCAGTGTTTCGATGCCGTGACCAGTGTAGTGAAAGTGTTCACGTTGGTAATCCAGAGGCAAATCAATGCTAATCCCAACCTCCACGGCAGGATCAGAATTTCAGGTGGTTTGTCATATGAATGGACAAGCTGCCCTAGACTGGTTGGAAGGGTGCCTTGACGCATCTTGATGCCATGTTTGCTTTCGGGGTTGAAACCAGCAGCACCTCCAGGCGAAGAGATTCCCAGAGTGAATTTGCTGAAACCTAACTGCACCATTCACGGCAAGGCAAGACTTGCCAGACATCATCTTGCTAGATGCTGAAATGAAGGGCCTCACTGGCTATGAGGCCCTCACTGGCTATGAGGCAAGAACTGAGTCTGTTGAGGGCATTTGCAAACGAGGACTACCAACTTGGAATGACGGCATTTTATCTCGTAGCCTTAAGTGCTTTGGTTTGCAGGTTTGCAAGAGCTTCTTAGATGCAAGCAACAATCACCACGGAGTGGAGATGGTTCACTCTTGCCAGGACAAATTCCGATGTCATGATCAGTGAGAGTACTGTTTTCATGCAGATTGACTCAATTTCCCTGCATGGTTTGAGGCATCAGGGAGAAGTATGGATCCATCTCTGACCTGCCAGTTATCCTGATGTATGACAAGCCTCCATCCGCAATGGCAGCTCTTGAGGCCGCTGTGATGGGATGACCAAGGAATCTCATGGTTTCGGCGAAGAAGGGTTCACGTAGAACTCTTAGAACATCTTAGAAGCCCCTGTTCCGGATGCTCCACCCTCCCCTGAAATTCACCTGTTGGATTTCATTGACTTCATGTCAAGGGCTTCGACAGTGGGTCCAACGACTTGATAACAAAGCCCTTTGACCCGCAGCTCTTGAAAGAGAAGGCCAGACTTTTTTTGCAAAGGAATCCTTGGCCAAGCATAGCATTTTGGTGCAAAGGAGTTGGTTCGCTGAAGCCTAGATATTGCATGCCGGTGGCTTGATTGAATACATATGATGAGCAACTTCGTTTTTGCTCCGGAGTTGCTTGGCTCAAGAAGGCTAAAAAGTCACCTCACCAAGAATTCCATTGGTGCAAAACATGGGAGCGGCTTCGAGTTCTGAACCGATCTCAGGGCCTTTGAAGAAGCCAGGATACCCTATCAAGCACCAGCATTGGGCCTTCAATGGGCCGTATGCTCCAGTGGACGAGGAGGTCTTCCAAGCAGTGACCGTCCGGGAGGGCAAGCTCCCTTCTGATTTGGAGGGCTGCTATGTGCGAAATGGCCCTAATCCCTTGTGGCCCCCGCCATCTGAGACCAGCAACTATCATTGGTTTCTTGGTGCGGGAATGGTTCATGCAGTTCGCATATGCAATGGTGCAGCCAGCTACAACAACCACTGGCTGCGAACCAAAGCATTTCTTGATGATCAAAAGCATGGTCCTGCCTTTGACAAAATTGCATTCTCGACCTCCATGACTTCCTTTCTGACTCGCCTGGCACTAGAGAAAGTGGGTCTTGTCCGAGAACTAGCGAGTGGGCCCAGCAACACCAACCTTGTGTATCATGCTTCACGATTGCTTGCTTTGTCTGAAGCTGACTTTCCCATGGAATTGAAGATCTTGGTGGATGGTCATTTGCAATCTCAAGCAGAGTATGCCTACAGCCACTTATGGAATGCACATCCAAAGGTGGATCCTGTCTCGCGGAAGCTGTACTGGTTGGACTACGATCTCACGGGGTTATCTCCCAAATTCACCTATGGAGTCATCGATGCTGAAGGAAAGGAAGAGCGCAACTGTACTGGCATCCTTGGGGGAGGCAAGGGTGTGATGATTCATGACCTGGGCATTACGGAAAAGTATGCCATCGTGATTGATTGCCCTGTGCTGGTGGGTATTCAAAACTACACCACGGAAGGGAGCCTTTGGAAGTTTGACCCAAGTCACGGCTCGCGCATTGGCATTTTTCCCAAGGATGGAGAAGATGGAAAGGTGAGCCCAAAGTGGTTCCAAATTGACACATGTTGGATCTTTCATCTTGCCAATGCATGGGAAGAGGACAACAACGTGGTGATGGTGGTGGTGCGTTGGGACCACATTGACATGTCAGGTCATGGCAAGAAAGATGATTTCCTATCAAGCAACAAGATAACCTTGCATGAATATCGCTTTGACATGGACTCAGGTACCGTCGTTGAGAAGTCTTTAGCATCTGGCTTTAAATCTTTGGAGTTTCCGGTGGTGAACCAAAACCTAGTTGGACGCAAAACTCGATTCACATGGGCAGTTGGAAACCATGAAGGTGAACCCATGTTTCATCGAATCTTCAAGTTCGACCTGTCGGACCTGTCGACTTCAGAACCTCAGAGCTATGCCTGCAGGAGTGATGGTAAGAAGCTTACTTCTGGAGAGGCATGCTTCGTTTCCAAGGGAAGCGCCGAAGATCAAGGGTACCTGATCACTTTCGTGGTAGATCCAGATGGCAAAGCCCCAAGTTCCTTTCTGGTTCTGAACAGCGAGAATTTGGAGGCCATTTGTGTGATTGATTTGCCAGCCCGGATTCTAATGGGCTTTCACGGCCTGTGGGTCTCAGAAAAGCAGGTCAAAGATCAGATCAGTTCTGTAGCTGCTAAGCTGTAGAGACGCTGTAGAGATTGGCTTTGGTGATGGGGTTCAACCCACAGCCGCAGCCTTGGATTAGCTTTGTCAGTGAACTCAATTGAAAATTGCCTGGAAGATGCTTTGACATTCCAGCCTCGAGACTGTATAGATCATTTGAAACACGTCCCGCACAGTGGAGATAAGCCAACTGGTCAAAATCTGATCTGCTTTTTGTGAACCGACTTGGCCAGCTCCAGGAATACCAGCATGACTCTAACATTACGAACAGCATGATGAACAGTCTTGTCGTCTTGTCATGATATTTAAGGGCTAACGCCCCGACAGCCGGCCAGGGGCCCCACTTGAGGGTAAATGGATCATAAATAGACCCAGCTTGCGGCTATGTTGGCCCCTCTTGGACCAGCTTGGGGGCCATTGTTGGCCCGTCTTCGAGCTATGTTGGCCCATCTTGGGGCTATGTGGCTCATCTTGCGGCTATGTGGGCGCAGCTTGCGGCCCATGTTGGGCCATGTGGGGGCTATGTTGGGCCAGCTTCCGCGAAAGCCAAAAAACACCGTAAATTGCGGGGTGTTTGTAGGGTCGGCGGTTATTATTGTTGTTGTTGTGGTGGTGGCGGCAGCGGTGGTGGTGGTGGTGGTGGCCCATCCGCAAGGTCTGTAGTAGGCGCATCTTGGGGCGAGGTTGGCCCAGCTTGCGGCTATGTTGGCCCCTCGGAGTAGCTTGGGGCCATCTTAGGGGCTAGGTTGGCCCGTCTTCGAGCTATGTTGGCCCCCTCTTGGGGCCATCTTAGGGGCTATGGTGGCCCGTCTTCGAGCTATGTTGGCCCATCTAGGGGCTATGTTGGCCCATCTTGGGGCTATGTGGGCCCAGCTTGCGGGCCATGTTGTCCCGTTTGGGGGCTATGTTGGGCCAGCGTCCGGGCTTTTTGGGCTTATGTTGGACCATGTTGTCTCGTCTTGATCCACAAGATCGAAAATAAGGTTCGGTGGTACCCCCAACAGCCGCAACGTTTTGCAAAGCTAAGCGCTGGAAACACCTCAGCTGGGTTTCCGTGAGATAAATGGCCGCTAATCCTGTTGAACCTGAACTGGCTCTGCACCAAAGCCTCCCAGACCTTCTCCGGAACCTTCTCCGGAACACTGTTGAACCTGACCCGGTCTGCACCAAAGCCTCCCGGAACCTTCTCCGGAACTTTCTCCGGAGCCTTATCCGGAACCCTGTTGAACATAACCTGGCTCTGCATCAAAGCCTCCCACCTTTTCCGGAACCTTCTCCGGAACGCTATTGAACCTGACCTGGCTCTGCACCAAAGCCTCCCAGACATTCTCCGGAACCCTATTGAACTTAACCTGGCTGCAACAAAGCTCCGGAACCCTGTTGAACTTAACCTGGCTGCACCAAAGCCGGCCTGCGGCTGCATCTGCCAAACGTTGTTGTCTGAACCGACAAGGAACTAGCCAAGCTTCCAAAACGTTGCAATTACCACACCGAAGCACCATGGTACTGAAGGATGGACCAGGCCTTCGGCCTGCGGCTGTCTCTGCGTAAAGTTGCTTTCTGAACCAACAAGAAAGCTCCAAATTGCAGCCTTCAAGCCTCCAAAACGTTGCCTTCCTCACACCGAAAAAGCATTTTACTGAGGCACGAACAAGGGCTTCGGCCTGCGGCTGCCTCTGCCTAACGTTTGCTTTCTCAACCGATAAGAAATTAGCTCCAAATTGTAACCTTCAAGTCTCCAAAGCGTTGCCTTGTCTACACGAAACATCATTTTACTGAGGGAGGAACCAGGCCTTCGGCCTAACGTTACTTTCTGAACCGGTCAGAAATTAGCTCCAAATTGTAGCCTTCAAGCCTCCAAAACGTTGCCTTCGCCACACCGAAGCACAATGTTACTTAAGGACGGACCAGGCCTTCGGCCTGCGGCTACCTCTGCCTAACGTTGCTTTCTGAAAACTTGCAGCCTTCAAGCCTCCGAAACATTACCTTCGCCAAACCATGCTACTAAAGGACACAGCTGCCTGTGCCTAACCTTGCTTTCTAAACCGACAAGAAACTAACTCCTAATTGTAGCCTTCAAGCCTCCAAAATGTTGCCTTCGCCAGACCGAAACACCATTTTACTGAGGCACCAACCAGGCTTTCGGCCTGCGGCTGCCTCTGCCTAACGTTGCTTTCTGAACCGATAAGAAACTAGCTCCAAATTGTAGCACCATTTTACGGAGGCATGAACCAGGCCTTCGGCCTGCAGCTGCCTCTGCCTAGCGACACTTGCTGCTAGTAATTGCTTCTCTGACGTGCTCGCCCGTGCCGTCGGCAGGGGTCGGCGGATTTGTTTGCCCATGATTGTCCCAGCATAGGTGGCCTTCCAGCTGGGTATGGATGAAGTCAATGCATCTTGGCACTTGAAACCACAGATAGGGAGATTGGCAGCGATTTTGCTTGTGGAGAAATTCGAAGCACATTCCTACAGCATTTGTACAGATTGAAGGTGATAACAGGTTCAGTGGCTGCAGATTTGTTGTGGCTCTGACGGTGAGGATGTCTGGAGTTTGAACTGCTCTCAGGTCATGCAGGAGGTGCAAAGGCAGAAGATTCGTTTCTTAGAGACTCTTGGTACGAAGTCTACGCTGCAAAAAAGGTTCAACTATATATATATATATGCACGATGGACCTTCATGTACTATTTGACCGTTGACTATTTGATTCCATTTCAAATTGAAAGCAATCCCCCAGACGCCAAAAAGAGGTTCAGAGAGACTTTTGGGAGAAGTTCATTATATTTTGAATATTTTGAATATTTTGAAATTCAAAAAAATCAAAATATTCAAAATATTTTTGTATTGGCTAAATTTTTTGAATAT
>Ga0126342_10015627_pt1 | contig 13296 bp, 11 predicted proteins | sample Cyp1metagenome_FD_92528 | JGI IMG/M metagenome (GOLD analysis project Ga0126342, IMG submission 92528) | Coral microbial communities from Lord Howe Island, Old Settlement Bay, Australia - Cyphastrea 1 metagenome | ecosystem: Host-associated > Invertebrates > Cnidaria > Coral ...
AGTGCCACGCCTGCCACGCAAAACCCCACCTCGCGTCACAAAGGAGGGACCGCGTCACAGTTGAGGAAACGCGTCCGCGTCACAGATGAGGAAGATTTCCGCGTCACAGACGAGGGGCTTTCCTTCCAAACCACCAACCAGATTACTCTTGTTATTTAACATAGCCATGGAGGCCATGGCCCATAGAAATAGATTGAAATAGATGATTTTCCCAGCGACATCAACCTCCATTTAGTTCAGGGATTGTCCAAACCACCAACCAGATATTCCCATTTGTTGCGGAGTGGCCCTCCCTCATCCCCATCCCCTAGCGTTCAGCGTTGCCCATGTTCAACCGAGGCACCGATGCAGGATGCAGGAGGCCCGGTGCGAATGGTGCGGCAGCGGGGCGTCCTTGGCATCGTCTTCCGCGGAATAAAGGTTTCCAACATGGGAGTACTGTAGTACTGGCATGGGGGTCCCATCATTGGGCGGTATAAATTCCACTAATTGATGAGATTTGATGAGGTATCTTACGGTCATGTATTCGATATGGGAGTGCCTGAACAAAGGCTATACTCCCAAACTGCCATTAAAATTTAAATGAGGAAAATGATGATTATATGATATGTTGGAATGATCCCATTTACAGACGAACCCATGTTATGAGTGTAGCTATCAGTTATTAGACATGGTTCTAAATGATCAACTACAGTTAGATCAGGATGACCTGTTTTCCTCTCAACAGTTGTTTTTACAATGTTACCCATCGCATGAATTGGTCCCCCATATAACTCGAAGTCTTCCGTTCGGAATGGGACAGACCACATTGACATATATGGGTCTAAAAAATGTGGTACCCTCTGGTAAACTAACATAGCTATTGAACATGGCCATAGAAATAGTTGATTTACCCATTCAAAATTGTGATTTTCCATAGTTATGTAAACGTTTACCAGAGGGTACCCAGCAAATAACCATTCAAATAACCAAACATGGAAAATCAATTATTTTAGTCACTATCAAATTTTGGGGTACCCTATTTTCAGACACAGCCATCTCGGTGGATCGTACTTGAGAACTAGATGAACTGCGCTTGAGGACTTTATAAACATCACTGCCCGCAAGTCAGTGAAACAAGGCCGGTCATTTTCGACCAAAGTTGTGCCACCAGTCATTGCTTCATTCTTCAGCTCCAGGTTTAAACCACCTCTGGAGGTTCTACGGATTCTGCGAAACGTTTGGATTCACTTTGTCCAACCTCAAGATCTTCATCAATCTTCGGCCGCCGGAATCATCTTGTGAAGCAGCACTTTGGCCAGTTCACATCAAGCCGTTCCGTTGCCGTTCCAGCATTCAAGATGCCATGTCAGTCATCACTCAACCAAGTGGCCTTTGATTCTGCAGCTTCCGCATTTCATCTTCCAATCACCAAGCAGTTCGACACCGGAGTTTCCAGGATCCATCTCCCAAGCGGGAGGCCATCAGAGAAGCTTTGCGGCTAGGCTCCCCAGGATTTGTACCTTGGTGAGGACAAAAAACTGAAGGAAAAACCAGGACAGACCTATAACATCAGATTGCGTCAGCGAGGTTGAGAATTTCAGACTCTTCACAGCCCTTGATTCACCACATGACTGAAGAAAACATCAAAATATATCAAAATGCATGGCGGTGGGATGCAGTGATTGCATCACACCATAAACACATCAATCTAAATCTCACACTTCCATGGCGCCTTTCTTGTCACGATTCCAGGTTGGACTGGGGACCCATCTATAACTTGCATCGACAAGACATTCGAACGTGAAGAAGGCGTTGGCCCAGACCAGGAACCCTCCAACAAAAATCCCAAAAACACGTAAATGCAAAAACACCCAACAAATTCACCACCCTCCAGGGTTTGCCCCCAACAAAAAAGGTGGGATTGAAGTGATCTTCATCCATCATCATCCAACAACAAAAATCCATCAAAAAAACCATATGCACCCATATGTACCCACCTTTTCACCCAGCTTTTCCATGGCTTTCCATGGTTTTCCCTCCAAGGTGCAGCTTCTCCAGCGCCCTCTGCCTCCGCGCCGCCGCGTCGTCCTCGCCGTCGTCCTCGGTGTCGGCGTGCGGCGGCGGAAGCTCCGCGAGGTGTTCGAAGCGGCGGCGCTCGGCGTAGGCGGCGGCGGTGACGTTGAGACTGGGCCGGCACCGTGGGGACAGCGGGGAGGGCGGTGGCGGGGAGGGGATATGATGATTTTAACCATCAACAATGGGGACTAATGGGGATTAATCAAGATTAATGGGGATATTTCTATAGGGATATTAGAGGGATAGTTCATATATCACTGGATTTTATAAGGCATTAATTCTAACCCCAAGAAGTACGCTTGAGCCCTGGGAGTAGTTAAGTGGTTAGTAACTGGTGGAAATAGGTGGCTACTGAACTGGGATTATCACCCAGGGCCAAATGGCTTGATGTGTTGTTTGCTTGGCAATTCAGAGATGGAGATCTTTCAATTGAGGATTGGTGTTATGATGCTAAGACTTGAGGAAGTGTTCGACTTATGATTTGAATTAAGATCCAAATTATCTTAAGCCTCCAAAACAGGAACAGTATCATAGTTGGGATATGAAATGAACCAAAAGCCGCAGAAAACATAGAGGTTGCAGGTTCCACACCCCAAGACAGTTCGCTTATTCACCACCAAAATTGGGATTGTGACAAATACCATCCGTTAATCAAACATGGCTCGCGGAAGAATCCACCATATAGTAATATAGTTCAATAAGTTTTGCAGCTATGAACCTCTACAGAAAGGTTTCAACATTTCTCCATAGTTTCCCATGATTTTTCCGTTAAAACCTCCATTTTTGAGGGGATGTCCCACACATCGCCGGGTCCAGGGACCTGTTCTCCATGAGGTGTCGCATCAATCGCAGGGACGTGTCGGGTGCCAGCTGCTCGCGCAGCGTCAGCAGAGCGTTGCAGATCTTGGAGAGGATCTGTGTCAGGGACTTGTCCTTGCAGGGGGAGCCTAAATCAGTTGCAACGACATTGGGTTAATTCACAAGTTAGGATGATATGATCCAAAATTTGGGACTCATCCAGCGTGTATTTCACTAGGAGTGATGCTAACTGTTGGATAATATCGACAAATGTGGTTATAACATGTTATAAATCAACTGATACTGATTGGGATGATTTGAAGGAAAATCTACGGAAAGTCATGATTTGGGTTTACCATGGTTTACCAATGCTGCAAGCTTGGCGGTGCTTGACTTTCAAACATACAAGTACCATATTACTTATTACCTTCTAAAGGGACAATATAACAATATCTAAAGTCAATATCTGATGTCCTGAAAAAATAGAACAATGACCAACGCAAAAAGCACAAATGAAACTAGGCTGTGCTCAAGGAGCTCTACAGAAATGTCTAAGTGAAGTAAGCAGTTCTGTTTGTGTCCAGTACTACATCCCAACTGCCGTCAACTGCCCCCAAACAAGTGCTGTAAGCATTTGCAACTCGCACCATGGTGTACATTCCACTGCGCAGAATTTCAACGCTGGGCTAGCCATGCTTGTGGACTGTCTGGTGAACTGGGCTCAAAGTGTCTGCTACTCTTTGGTAAACATACAAAAAACTCTGGAAAATCACGAGTGTTCATGTGTAAATCAACAGCCTAAATGGCCATGTTCAATAGCAAACTGGAACAAATGACCAGAGGCTAAACCATCATAAACATGGTGTGATTAAACCATATTAAACCACCATTCTTGATGTTACCCTCTGGTAAATTACCATAGACACTGGCAGTCATCGGGGTTGGAAGATTGGTTCCATTAAAAAAATGCTTTTTTCAGGGTCTATGTTAATTTACCAGAGGGTAAAAGCCAATAAAAGCATACCCATACGAAAACATCCCCCGTTGCACTGTTGCCCGCGATGCCCAAAAACGGGGTCCTCATCACGTTGCCAGGTCCTCAGGTTTGGTCAATCCACCATTGGACCATACTGGGCGAGTTAAATGGGGCATTCCAACTCGTAATGTCCGTACTTGGTGGCTCATCCCAGTTAGTAAGTGGATTATAACCATTATATACCATTATATACCATTATATACCATTATATACCATTATATACCATTATATACCATTATATACCATCAATATTAACTGTTTAGGATAACCCATATGCGAACCATGGTGCTGGTATATTTACCTAAAACTGAGTGATTTTGGGGGCAAATGTTGATAAATATTCCAGCACCATGGAGCAGATGGGATATAGTCATCTATAGTCAAACTTAGATGGCCGGCAAAAAGCGGTAAAGTGGTTGCGGCGATTAAGATGATCGAGTCAGTATATCCCCTCATCAAAATGGCCAAAATATAAAACTATGCATCCAAGGTTGACCGACCCAGACCCATTCAACCTTCCTCCCTTCCTCCCGAGCATCGGCACTTGAACGTACAGCACCTGGTGGCAGGGATGGACATGGACATGGCATCACCTGATGGATTCTTGCTTTGCTGTAGAACTATAGTGGAGATGATGATTTACAACTCAATATCATCCAAACTATGCTGGCAGTTTCGGCAAATTTTGGCTGGCTGAATCACATTTTTTCTTGGGTGTAGAAGACCAAATCCCTCCAATCATTGGACATGAGCCGAAGATCACCAGACTCGCATCGTCGCCTGCGGCCCCATATCTTTGCGCCGGGCGTGACCAATCCGGACAACCACCTGGAGGCGATTCTCTCAGGGACCAGGGAGAAATGTCAAATGGCTTGGTTGAAGGGAGAATGGAGGGGGGGAAATTGGTGTATTTTTTGGATGGAAATTGGGAAATTGGTATTTTGTTTGGATGGAAATTGGGAAATTGGTCTTTTTTTTTGGATGAAAATTATAGTGTTCATATTATGTTTTCATGGATCCCATTGTGGCAAATAGTTGGGATTGGAGGAACCGGGGAAACATGGGAAGCAAGCATGAAATGTGAACTTGATGTATTGAGCCATGGACATGAGGAATGTGAATTTAACAATGTTGTTTTGATCTGTGGGAAAACATGGAATTGAACTACAGCAGAGGATGGTAAAATGTCATTGACGGAATATAGACATGTAATGTGTTCACAAAACATCGATTGAACTATAAGGAAAAAAATGCACTTTGCTTGAGCCAATGGGATTTTAACAACTGAACCATTGAAAACCGAGAAATCCTGGTGCAAATCGGCAACAAGAAAACAGGGAAATAGTTTTGTTGACCCACAAAAAGGAGGGGGATCTGAACATTTGAACCACATGATACGGTTTCATCATCAACAAACATGTTGTTGTCATTGCCCATTGATTCAACAATCGATTCATGAACATCATTTTAGTATATTTTACCCTTTTGTAAACTAACAAGGCAATGGAAAATCCCACATTTTAATAGATACATCAACTATAAATGGCCATTTTCAATAGCTATTTTGACATAACCAGAGGGTAATTAACACTTTGTTAAGTGCAACCATTGCTGTGCTACCTCAAGGCCCAGCCATGGCCGTCCAACCGTACCAGGGCATCCCCACGCTTCCTTCAGGCGCGACATCCAGCAGTGCTCGGTTCTTGCGGCGATCCGTGCGGTCGCCATAGCCGCGCCTGGGCCCGGCTATGGGATGAAGAAGTGCAATGTTGGATTGGTTGACGATAATGATTGTGAATGTATATGTTAAACAGTATGCTTCCAGGACAAAGTACAGAAATGTATATATATATATGTTATTGTATGTTTCTAGGGGGGAACAAAAAGAAGTCTGACTCAAAATGAATGTTGGTGATTTTTGTTGACTTTTAGTTCTATATGTAGATATAATATATATATACATAGATATAGATATAGATATCATCCATCCCACTGTTGGACATGATTCATTTACTTTCAGGGTCTCAAAGCCATCCCATCTCTTGGGCCAAGCAGGCCAAGCAGCTCGTGCGCAGGGTGTCCATCGTATTCGATGAAGAGCGCAGCATCTTTGTCCTTCACCCAGGGAGATCCGAGGAAAAAAACACGAAAATAATGGAGATTTAAGGAGGATTGATGTGATTTATGATAGGAATGTTGGGTTAAACGTAATACAAGTAGTTTATGGTAGACATATCAGGATATATGATATAGATTCTATAGTTAATGTGGGTTTATTTATGAACCAACTTAGAAATGGGGACACCACATTGTAACTTCCGTGGTTGCCATGCGCTGCGGGATCATTCATGGACCAACTGTAACTTAGGGTACAAATATCGCAAAATGGTGAAAGTAGAAATGTGGGGTATAGCTAAGTAACTAGGTATGACTTGAACATTTGGCCACCATTTTAGTTTTGGTGTTGCTGACCCCTCGACGAAACCCACGGAATGAAACATGTTGCTGTAACTTTCATACTTCATCCCAGTAACGTTGGTTTTTTCCCTGCATACCTTCCGTTAGTTAAACATATCTGTGGACAATGGCCCGTTTCTAGATGATTTATCTATCTCAAAAAATTGTATTTCCTATAGTTATGTTGAATTAGCAGTGGGTAGGGTTATTTCCTATAGTATAATTATATCATTGTTCTACCATAAAGTATCTGATAATTTAGATATATAATTTTTAGAATAAATCTATATCCTATAGTTATCAGATACTTTTTTTTAAAATTTATTCGACTTGGTTCGAAATTCTCAGCTAGACATCTGGATGACTTGCTTTCAGAAACGTCCCGACACGGTCGTCGTAATTATACATATCCTATATCCTTAGGTGTCATCAAACATGCTTTGCTGGAAAATCCCCCATTAACCCTCCAGTAAACTGACATGGCTATGGAAAGATCCACCATTTTATAACTGGGTAAATCCACTATTTCTATGGCTATTTTCAATAGCTATTTTGACAGAACCAGAGGGTAGTTCCATGTTTTCCTCAACTATAAAGCTCCATTTATGAGGACGTCACGACGTCCCAATGATTTTCCCATAGGTTTCCCATGATTTTCCCATGAATTTCCTGCAGGGCGCCGTAGCTGGCCAAGTCGGGCAAGAGTTCCTGACGCTCATCGCCACCAGCAACCACACCAGAATGATCACAACCAATCAGATATACAATAAAACATGGTGGGGCTGATAAAGTATCATAAAACATGTGATATATACAGATGATGATGATACAGTAAAAACCGTTTTTTTTTTTTTTATGAGGATAATGACGATGATGATGAGGATGATCGTGATGATGATGAAGATGATGATGATGATGATGATGATGAGGAGGAGGAGGAGGAGAATATAATAACCACCCATAACCACTTTCCTGGCTGTTGAATCTAAACAACATCATGGCCTTATCTACAGAACGGTAATACAACAGCGGCAACAACAACAACAACAGCAAGTATGAGGTACTCAATATATCTCTGAAAACGTGTGGATCGTCAGATGCAAGAGGGATTCCCTTCAAAACGGACCTACCATCTTAAACGCAAAATGGTAGTCAATTCATCCTGAATGTGTTCAGCTGCTAGTCTATAGTTCCCTCGTGTCACGTATACCACTTCGATACCCTGACGTAGTCAAAACGCATCATAAAATCGGTCAAAAACAATAAACAGAGTAACAGAAACAAAAACAACATAACATCGGTCAAGAACAATAAACAGGAAACAACAAAAACAACTATAATCCATACAAAAACCATTACAAACCAAGCATGCCCACTTTATCCAATGTTACTTCACCATACTTCACCTTAAAACGCCACAATTAAAACAACGGCCGACCCATTTTTCGCCGCAGCGGCACCTCACGACTCCAGCTCCTGGGCGCGGGAAAACTGCGAAAGAGCTCCTGGAGGCGAGGGAAGACGCTTATGTGGTGGATATTAGTCTGGTCATCTTCAACCAAAAAACCTCAAAAGTCTTCAGATGTTCTGCAGATTATCAGATTTTTTTCAGATTATCTTCAGATGTTCTTCAGATTAGCTTCAGATTATCTTCAGATGTTCTTCAGATTATCCCCACAAATTGATGTGATGTGCTGTTTGAACAAAAAAAAATGCAAGGTGGTGCCCTTCAGTTCTAAGTGGTTTTATGTTGTTTTGTAAGACCATCGAACTATAAAAACATAGCCATCACACCATCAAATATTGCCATGTTGAACAGGTAAATCAAAAGGTACATCATCTACAAATGGGTTATGGTCCATGGCTATGTTTGGCCAGAGACAATATCTGTGATGCTGTTCCTGGCCATGGTCCAAGATCAGGTACTGCTGGAATCCCGACGTGGCATGTGAAGAAAAATGCGTCTTGGCATGAAAGTGCCGTAACTAAAGTCCTATCACGCATACATTTGTGGAACTAGATGCCTAGACTCTTAGGAGCTGCAAATTGAAAATCAACATTGTTCGGTGACATCGGCTGGCACTGTCAGATCAACTTGTGACACTTAAAGGAAAAAAATGAAGACAAGTCAGTAATGTCAATTGCAAGTGTGAAGCTGATGCCACTACCCCTCAGCCCTTTGCGGCGAGCTGTAAACTCTCTAAGTTTCCACTCTTTGCTTAAAGGCATTGTGAAAGACAGGCAAACGCATTTGAGAGACTGTACATTTTCTATAGAAATAGTGCCTGTCTAAAATAAGCAGATATAATTGAGCATTTTGAAAGACAGACTGCACTCATTCAATTTGAAAGACTGTACATCTTCTTAGATATTCCCTGTCTAAAAGAAACAAATAAACTTTGAAAGAAAGATCGCATTGGCAAAGATTAAACTTGTTGGACAAGTTAGTCGTTTTTAGTTTTTGGATCTGCTGGGCAATTTGGATGGAAGACTTGTTGCGTGTTCGGAGAAGGTACACTGTTTTAGTTTGAAAGGCAACGGATCGTACAGAAAATTGGCTCGTCAAAAGCGTCAGTGGACATTGATTTTGAAGACCGCACAGCCGAGATCTCATGTTCTTTGCTGACCACTATAGACTTTTCAGACTTTCTTGTACTTAGCTGAATACCATGCCAAAGCTATGGAGTTGAACCTCACCAACAACTCAGTGATTGATTTGGGGTTACAAAAAAATAGGAGATCTGCTATGGACACTTCAATTCAATATGACACGGGTTTGTAAATTCAGGGTTTCCATACATGTTATGGTTCATTCATACCCCATCTTTAGTTGGCTGGTTAAGTTCCAAATTGGTTGATTGGATTACTAGCCCACGAGCAGTAACATCTTAATGTTGAAACAGCTCCATTGTGTAAGTAACACCATCCCAAGTATATGTCCGAGTTGGATTAACCCCTTCCGATTTGATGCAGCTAGAACAGTTGAGGATTACATACCGTCTGGTAATTTCATAGATTGTGAACTGGAAAATCATAATGTTTATATAATAATTTTATACAGGTAAATCATCGAACTAAATCGGCCATGGCTTCCACAGTAAACTGTTAAAAATAGCCAAGGGTACGAAAATACAACAAACAATTCCTGGCTATATAAAGTTCCTATGGCATTCATGTATTCCATGAATAAGTATTCAGAATGTGGTAAACCCGATAATCAACCATCACCAAATCACCATAAATGAATGGTATAAAATGGTATAAACCACGCCCAAATGGTATTGTTGGGTTGCCCATGGTTGCCCACATTCTTGGTGATTGTTTCCCATAGCTTTCCCATAGTTTTCCCATTCAAATCTCCAGTTATAATTGTTGTTCATCTTTGTTCCCTATAAAATCTCAAAAATATGTCATAGTTTTCCCATAATTTTCCCACATTTTTCCCCTAATGTTCCCATAGTTTTCCCATATTTTCCCATGGTTTTACCTAGTTTTCCCATAGCTTTCCCATTTTGCCAGCCATGTTTACCGGCCAGCGTCCTCGATGGGTTTCTCCGGCATCAGTAGCACCGCCAGCTGAGCCATGAGCTCCTACCGAAGGCGATGGTCGCGTTGATTCAGCTCGAAAGAATGGGTGAAGAATGCTCTGATTATGAGATATTTATTGGATATGTATGCGATATTCATGGTATATTTATCCCTGAGATATGGAAATAATGCTATGATTATGGAATATGTATGGGATATTTATGGGACATTTATCCCTGAAATATGGAAATAATGCTATGACTATGGAATATGTATGGGATATTTATGGTATATTTATCCCTGAGATATGGAAATAATGCTATGATTATGGAATATGTATGGGATATTCATGGTATGTTTATCTCCCATAGATGGAATAGTCAATTTCTGGGTCAATTGGTGGTCGAGTAGCATGGAAAATCATAGATACCCTGTCAAACAATAGTTGGGATATGTTTGGCTGTATCTCCAGTATGAAGAACCTTACGTTTCTGACCGGTGCGGTGTGAAGCCATGGTCATTGTGGGTGGCCGACAAATCGCCAATCTTAGGTACCCCTTCCGCTGGGTAGTATGCATCCTAATCTACCAAGGTTCATCCAGCAACATGTGTTTTTTGGGTGTCAAATTGCAGGACGAGATGGTGAGGTTTGTCAGTCCCTGCTGTGTATATCCCTTCATATTACCAAATCGCTTTCCATCTATAATCTATGTTTCTGGTTGGTGGTTTCAACCCCTATGAAAAATATTAGTCAGTTGGGATTATTATTCCCAATATATGGGAAAATAAAAAAATGTTCCAAACCACCAATCAGATAATCTATGTATTATTGCTGACAGACTTGCAGTGTGTCTTCAATGCATTCATGCTTCAACTCAAAGCCGTGTGAAGAAAGCGCAGCCAGCAAATGTTGTTCCAGGATGCTCCATGTATGATATATTTACCACTATTTATTATTGACCTACATTTGATCATTTGGGTGATTTTGGTGGTACCCTCTGGTAAACGTTTACATAACTATGGAAAGATCCACCATTTTATAGCTGGGCAAATCCACTATAAATGCTTTTTGTTCAATAGCTATGTTAGCTATGTTTGTTTACCAGAGGGTAAATGTTGATAAATCTTCTTCCATGCATGGAGCGTAATTCTGGGATTATGACTCTCTTGATCCATGTTCCAACCCCACTCACCAATGGACAGAGGTTTATCTAAATCAAACATCCCATGTTTGTTCTACATGCCCATCTTTGTGCTGTTGCTTATTGGCTGTTTATATAGTTCACCGCAGTTTAACCCATATTTCTCATGGTCAAATTCATTCAAATTCCATATATGTGAGTTATCAATCCATAAAAACCGTACCTTCACCAAGATCCACCAAACATATCCCAAAATTAAACCATGTAATCCGTCCCATTTGGTAGTATTTTATGACTCATAAATCCGCAAAACACCTCTGCACTTCACCATGTTTTTCCCCCGGGTCCCCCTCTTTCCAAATCATCATTTCAAAATTATTTTGCCAAAACAACTCTTATGAATCAACATCCCATCATCAAAAATAACTGTTTTTTCCCACTTTCACCATGCTTTTCCCATTGGTTTTCACCAAGGTTTTCTTCCATCCCCACCTGCCCGGGGCTCCAGTTCCGACTTCGATTTCACCTCCCTCAGCACTTGGCTTCTGCGCCACCACGCCGGCGCCGCGAAGGCGGCGCCCAAGGCGGCCAGGGCCAAGGCCAGGGCACGACGTGGGGAGGCCATGGGAAGCTGCCAGGTCTTGGGGGGTTCAACCGAAAAAACTGGGATTCACTGAGGAAATTTTCAAGACCTGGTGGTTCCAAATGGTCCAAGATGGTCCAGGATATCTTGAATGTATTTCTGTTTAGAGATTGGCGAACTGTGATTTAACATGCTTCAAAGCTCCAAACGGACTTGTGATTTGGTGGAATGTTGGCCCCCATGATAGGTTGGAGCTTGCAATGTGGCGTTTTTTGTTTTGGTGGCCTGTCCATCGCGGCTGAAAGGTGCCGAAACTTATGTTACATAAACATATACATGAACATGATGCAAAAATGTTGTGAGATTCCAAGGACACTATATAATGTTACCATATGTTACCCCTGCCATATGCTATTATACAAAGGTCCTCCGCTCCAAACATGATCCAAACAGCTCCAACACACCAACCACTGCACATCCCCTGAGCACCCCAAACTGGATAGTACAACGCCGCCGTACAGGCAGCACCTGGAACGCATCAGCTTCTGGCTTCAGTCACTTCAGCTCTGTTAAATCGATAGGTAGAGTAGGCCATTTCCAATCCAGCAGGGTTCAACATTCACTTGCACTTGGTTGATACTATAAATCATTTAGCACAGTTCCTCCCAATCATACCCCAAACCTCAGACAAGTCGTCACACGACAAGATTTTTCCCAAGGAACACTTCAGAAACATCAGCAACCTTCCACTCCATCCCAACACAGCCAAACAAATGATATACAGTCAGAATAATCTATAGTCGATCCACCACTTCCACACACTTCCACCAATATTGTTTTAAGAAAATCTACCGAAAAAGTTTTAAGAAAAATCCTTGGGAACAAACCCAACAAACGTCTCAACAAACATTCTGTTTTTGGATATCTTTGGGATATCATTTAAAGTAGTAGGAATCCTACATATCTTCATCTATTTTTGTAGTATATCATTCATAAGTATACAGTATATATATATATATATTATACATTATTATAATTATAGTCATATTCTTCATATATATATATATATACCCTCCCAAACCAAAATAACATCGGCCAACTCCCTCTGCGCCTACCGAGAAGATCACCTCGAAGGGCGCGTCCGAGATGTCCGTGGCCTCATCCGATGGAGAGACTCTACCGGACATACTCCATGGATGGAAATAGTGTTTATAGACGTTTATAGTATATAGTATATACAGTCTATATATATATATATTGCAAATGTTGTGTATATATAAATACTATATTGTGTATATATATATACTATACCCCCATTTGGGTGATGTTTAGGGTAAATGTTGGTAAATAGTCCATTTGGGTAGAGTTTTGGAGTTTCTTTCAAAAGAAACTATGTGGGTTCGGAATAGATGAGTGATTTGAGAGATCCAAAGATATGCAAACATGGAATGACTGGTGGTCCGTTTTGTCAAAGATGTTGATGAATAGTCAATTAGGAGGTGCTCCTATGCTGCCTTCTACAATCAACTATATAAAATGATTAAAATTGTCATGAACATCATATCATATATGGTAACTACATTTAAATATACGGATTTTTAAATATACGAACAGGTATTTTAGACTACCTCCGGGAAGGTTTTCCTTGGCCCGCCCAGCCATTTAAACATACGGAATCCAATTCATTTAAACAT
>Ga0126342_10015628_pt1 | contig 13295 bp, 11 predicted proteins | sample Cyp1metagenome_FD_92528 | JGI IMG/M metagenome (GOLD analysis project Ga0126342, IMG submission 92528) | Coral microbial communities from Lord Howe Island, Old Settlement Bay, Australia - Cyphastrea 1 metagenome | ecosystem: Host-associated > Invertebrates > Cnidaria > Coral ...
GTAATGTTATGTAATGTTATGTAATGTTATGTAATGTTATGTAATGTTATGTAATGTTATGTAATGTTATGTAATGTTATGTAATGTTATGTAATGTTATGTAATGTTATGTAATGTTATGTAGATAACTTAGTTGTAGGGGTTATATCCCAACCTATATGGTGGTAATTACCATAGCTATACCGATGTTTCACACCCCCAACTGCACACCCAAGCATAGTAAGTCAACCCTCTCAGCAACCAGGACTGCGGGCTGTTGTTTATGAAGTTTATGGCACCTCATTAAGATATGGGGATGGGTCAAAACCCTGGTACCTAGTGAACCCCAAAATAGCTGGTAAATGGATGTTCATCCCACTAAAAATGTATCTATAGGTATTGACGCATACCCATATGGGAAATCCATGAGCAAAGGCAGGTAGACAAAACAAGTACCGAAAAAAAAGTTCATAGCATGGGTGACTGTCAATGAATCGGATACCCCAAATCCCGGTACACGGTATACACTGTATACCCCGTTTTTCGGACGCACCCACATGGTGGGCTTCCATGTGCATTACTGGAAGGTCTCACGCCCAAACACGCGAAACTCGGTACTCCTTGCCATTACTCAGTAATTTGGTGCTAAAGAAACATGAGTTTCATAATTTTCCATAAATTCACCATAATTTTCCACAATTGCCCCATAAATTTACATCCCAGGTGTTCAGTTTTCTCATCATCACCACCGGCCTTCCGCCGGTGTTTCTGCGGTGCCGAGCTACAACCATAGGCACCCCACTTCATCAAGAGCTCCATGAGGAATAAGATCACAATAATCTGATTAGTGACCTGCAAAACCGAGGCTACCCATGGCTACCCTGAAGTGTGTCTTCAAACATGGCTGGGAAATCCCTTGTAGATATCATACATGATCATTTAGAAGAGAAAAACATGGAAACAAATCGTTTTTTTCATTGCTATCTTTGATTACCAGAGGGTACCAGGGTATGGATCAAGAGTGGAGTAGTCAGAAAAAACTGAGATGAATGATAGTAAACCTGACTTTCATACATTATGACATACCATCTTCTACCATCTTACGCCCACATTTTTTGCTATGGCTTAACCTCGCAACTTGGTATCACTGCCCTATACTGGGGTAAGTCACTGAGGCCACCTTGGCGACTGTGATAGGATGGGCAGCACGGCGAGCTTCCATTTCAATTCCTCTACTTTCCAAGCTCCATCCATTCCATATTATCCTCGCGCTTGGCTAGATGGTTCTTTGGAGGTGCCTTACTTCCAAGCATTTTTGATGGACATGCAATCATTATCCTGAGACCAAGCTCCATCCGAAACAACATCTTTTCAGGGAAGTTACATCATCCAACAAGTCACCTTACCTGCCCAAACCCTGCGATCTGCAGACTTTATCACGGGTCGCAAGAGTCAGGAGTCCAGAATGAACTACAAGATGGTTGGGTGTTGCTTGGGCATTTAACATCGTCTAACACCTGCAACTTAAATGAAACTGAATTTCACAGAACATACACGGCTGCTGCAACATGATGCAGGATGACGCCCGGTTGTAACGGTTCCACCTCAAAGCACAATGTTTGAGGTTTAAAACACGATGTTTGATGAAATCCCCTATCTTTCTTGGTTAAATCACATTAAATATCATTAATTCACCATTTTGCCTGGTTAAATCACCATGAAATCAGATCTACATAATTGTGTTTTAACCATAAACCATGCCCCAATCCTGTCCCGGAAACTCATCCAACCAATGCCAGTTGCCTCGAAAATGGGAGGTTCCGCCCCTGGCTGCAAGTTGGCGGCATAATCCACCTGCGGCAACGGCCATGTAACGCTCATGGATTTTGAGAAAAACAAACTATAAACATCTATAAACTATAAACCAGTATAACATGTTTATAAACGTTACTATGGTTTATATCTATAAACCAGTATAAATATTCCTGAGAGCCCTTCCAATCTGAGAAAGCTTTATCTTTTGGCTCCATGGCTCCAGTTTTCTGCTTTCGTCGGTCCCAGGCTGGACGAAGAGCAAGCGGCTTCACAGGCTGAGAATCAAGATCCATCAAGATCCCACATCTAAGGATTCCCTTGGCAGCCACCCATCAATGCCTCAACACCAAGAATGATAAGGTTCAGCATGATCAGCAACTGCCACGCGTGAAAGCCCAGGCAGTTAGTATTTACATGTATGTACACGACATTCAGACAAATTTACATATCCGTTTATCTTTACACATCTTTACGATAGTGATGTTTGTACATACATTATGTAAATACGTATGTTATGTCTGCTATGTAATAGTTTTTCAACATCAAAGAACAGTGCACACAATTGCTGCACTATGCCGTTGGCATCGGGAACCTTACTCCTGAAAAACATCAAGCCTTCTGTATCACACGCCCATTGAAAAAAACAAAAAACATCATCCTCTTGACATTGCCCAAATTCCATGAGGAACAGGCAAACCATGATCGAGTCAAAGTCATGTAAACCATGATTAAATAATGATTAAATCGTGATCAAATCTTGTACAAGATGATTCTCATTTCTTTCCTAGATCTTGATCTCTAAAAATCACACCTGCACGCCGTTGGAGAATGTGTTAGAGGAGACCTGCAGGCGAACGTTTAGCTGGGGATGTTGCAGCCCGTGAAATCACCAGCACTATGACTGCAGCGGTTTGATCAATAATGATGATGATGATGATGATGATGACAATAATGGAGGGATGACAATTATAATGACAATATTGATGATGATAATAATGATGATGATGATGATGCTAAAATGATCAATCATTGATAAGTATGCTAATAATTCTTGGAGGGATAGTCAATAGTGATATAATGGTAATCACAATCAATAAACCAACAATATCCAACAAAAAGACATAGATAACTAAGATGCATCCCGGAGATAGATGTTTCACCAGCAATTTTTGGGTATGGCATGGGAAATTTCCATTGGAATATCATCGGGATATAACCCACAATCTGATTGTGGGATTGAAGCGGGTAATTGGGAATACAATGGGGGTATAATAGGAATATATCGCCAACAATATAATAGTAGAAAAATATTGGAAAATCTGCGAAAATCGTGGACCATTTCACAGACATGAACAAAGTATATATATATATATAGTGATTGATATATTTTGAGATGTCCTAATTCATGGGATATCAAAGTTATATGGGTTTGGATGGAAACTGCGTGCCTGGGTAAATCGACTTGGCCCATCAGAAACAACAACAACAACAACAACAACTACTACTACTAATAATAATAATAATTAAATAATAGCCATAATCATAAATACTTATATCGCTTATATCATTGTTTTATTTCTGTGTGTACCCTGCAGTAATCATACCTAGCCTAGCAAAAAAAAACAACTCAATGATGGCGATTTGCAGCCTGGAGGGATGACTAGATGATTTCAGGGATTTCCTGGCTGGCGATGTTTGATTACTGAAAGAAAAAAGACATATGTTTAAGCTGTTTAAAGTTTAAACAATCTTCCAAAGTCCCAGGCCATCTTTCCCCCGACAAAACAGGACGAACATGTCAAGTAAAGCAGTAGGCACAGCCCCAGGCCGTTTGTTTTCCATGCCTAAAAGGGAAAAAAAACATACAATACCATACCCAGTTCGCACAGCAACAGGCAATTTTCTCCGCCAAGTTCTTGTATTTCACCTCCTGAACAGTGTAACATGCATGTTGCAAGCAAGTGGGCGCTGGGATTTATAGCCAGACTGCAAGACTGAGTTCAGAAGCCCCAAAAAGCTTCTGGTAGGATTCATCTCCAGTCTTTGTAGGATTCATCTCTATCTGCTGCAAGATAGATCCAAACATATCCATTTCGAGGGTTCCAGCAACAAGAACAAGAACACCAAAACAAACAGGGGCTTGTAAATGAAAACATAACCAGAATACATATATATATATTTATACACAGATATACATCTACACATCTGCACCTCTACACATACTCCATAGTCTCATCAGAGGCCATCCATAGCTGCCAAAGGCATGTTGTGATCTCAATCATAGGAATTCAGCTGTGTTAAAATTTTGAGCCATGGACATACGATTTGGATGCTTCCCTAGGAGTTTCACTGATAGCCATCGCTTTTTGGATACCCATGGCCAATCTTGTCCGGAAAAAATCCAATGGTTAGATACATCCCCTTCATGGAAAAACAAAGACACTTTATAAATATGTATATATACTACATACATGTCTATCAAACTACAAAATGGGTATGTGGAGCGCAATGATCTAAGGCTGGCAATCTCCAATGGGTCAACTCAGTAGTGGACCCTCCGAGTTCCATCATCCAATACCCAGCAAGAAATCCCATAACATCACCAGTACTGAAGTACTTCTACATCTTTTACCTATGATTTCCTCTGGACTCTCATAAATATCTCCCATGAAACCTGAACTCTTTCCATGTTTTTGCTACTTGGATCCACCAAACGGACCTCGAAGGACGCGGAGGGCAACGTCAGTTGTTTGGTCATCTTCACCGCCTGACCCGTGCCCCATGGTTTATCAGCAGACAAATCCATAATATGAGTATAGGTATAGGTCAAAATTGGGTACCCCAAATTTCCAATATTTGCAGACGGCTCATACTCAACATATACTAAAATCTCTGGTCCCATAGGGCTGAATTTTTGACTCATCCTGTTCTCTAATATTTGATGGCCATGACTGGGTGAAACAAACCCCATGTACAGACAAAAACATATTTACCCATATTACTTTCGCTATGGCAAAATTCTGGTAAATTTGTAATTATAGTCACTCTCATTGACAAATTGTCTCTAACTTCAAGGAAACTAATTCTTCACAAAAAAAAAGGATTTAATCCCTTCCCTTCATATTAAACACCCAGAAACCATGGTTTAGAGGATGCAATTATCATGGTTTGGGATCATTCAGTGGTGTTTGGAATGGGGGATGGGATGGTGATAGATACTATTTTAGCAATATTGATAAATAAGTAGTATCAATCAGTGTTATCAACAATCAAGACATGATAGCAGTAATTACAATATCAATATTGTCTAATATTAACATACTTTATTGGATTGTCAGTATCAAATCTCCACCCAAACATCCCTAGTTCAAGATTCTCAGTATTTCAATATTTCAAAAATGACAAAAACCGAAACAAGAAACCAGATCATTTGGTGATAGATCGACCCAAAGAACCCCAGGTTTTCCGGTATTCTCATTGTGGTCCCCTGAGAGTCCCATGACGGCCCCGTCAGGCCATCATGCCACCCATAAACGAACTAGCTGATCATAATTGGTGAGTAGTTTGGAGGTGGCCTCCATAAGTAACATATATATATATACATATATGTACAGTATATCAATGTATATCACTAGTCAGGGTTTATGAAACTGGGTTTCAGGTTAGTCATGGGATTTTATACCACACATACCACACCTGCTTCTTATGTTCATCGAGTTCTCCGTTTGCATCGAGCAAATCCGCCTGGAGTAGCTATGATTCGATGCAGCAAATGATGGTGATTTGATGCTAAAACATGCTAAAACCCAGCAACGATACGAACAGAACTAAATTTATCAAGTGAAGTGTAGACAACGATATGCAATTATTATTTTTGGACACCGATAGTTATGACCTCAGAGAATCGACAATTCGAGTTGTGACCCACAACTTCCACGGTAAAATTCCAGTGGGGAAGTTGGGGTAATCCCATGGTTCTACCATGGTTATACCCATCAAATGTCGATGTTTTTTGTGTTTTGCATCCGGTGTGCGATTTCCCAAACTACGGATCATATCGTTCTTGGCGTTGTATGTTCCCACTGTATTCCCATGATATTTCCCTTAGCCACATATTGCTACTTAAATATGAAAAAACTCCATGCTCTCCCAAAACACCAGTGATATCCATGATATCGTGATATTCAACACACATCTCCATTATATTCCTGATTTGCATTTCATTACCTTTACAGTCCAGTTGTTATCAACTACAATGAATTCAATATGTGTTAATCATTTCCTACCCATAGTTGCTCGTTAAATCCCAATCAGGTTGTAAAATAATATCCCCATGAAATTCCAGTTAAATCCATCATGACATTGACTATCCTGGTTATAAACTATTATATATTGCTGGTGAAATACGGTTAAATTCCACAACTATGGGTGAAACACAATGGGATTCAATATTTAATCAACGTGAGTGAATCAATAAAAATACATCACATTTCATAACCGTCATAGGAAACTGGGATCCAACATTTTAGCCAGTACTTGGAAATGCGGTACCAGTTATAAGTGGATAAAAAAAATAATAAATAAATATTAAATTATTAAATAAATAAATAAATAAATAAATGAATAAAAAAAAAAAATAAATAAATAATATATACATACATACACATATTTATAACCATAGCTATACATAGTTCATATCCCAACGTATGGAGGTTTATCTGTGGTTGTACCAATGGGATTCACCTCAACTGCACCCCCAAGTATCCTCCGATGGATCTTTACCAAACCACAACTGCCGAGGCTCCCAGGAAGCAGCACCGATAGACATCTCGCCCACATCTCCCTCCTCAAAGAACCGGCCGCAGGTGAGAACTGAAGTGAGAAACTATAGTGACTTTACGTTGCACATACACACGTATACATATTATATATATATACATGTATATATATATATGTATGTATGTGTGTATGTACAGCATGTAGTTAAATGTAGATATTGAAAAATGTATGAGTATGTCTGTGCCAATGTCTATGTATATGTATACGCACATATGAATTTAGATATGTAAGTAGTAAGTAGTATGTATCAACGAAAATTATCCATGATGAACAAACGTCTCGGGAGTTTCTGGACTTCTTTGAGTCGGCCATTGAAACCGTTTGAAAGTCTCCCAGTTTCCCCTGAAAATTTTGGCCTGTATTCAAGTAGAAATTTGGGAAACATATTCCACAAAAACACATCAAATTAACCAGCACCAGAATTCTTGCGTCACTACTTGTGATATTCGTATGACAAAGCGCCTCTGCTTGTGTCCAACCGATCCAAAACTTACAAATTCTTACAAAACCCCAAGAATTCAAGGCCACTTGTTCATCTCTGACATACCATTGTTTTTTGCGGTGCAATGTGTAGTGATATAAAAAAAAATATACAGCATGTACACATCCTTTTATAGTTGTGATTGGTTTGCCAGGACATGTATTCATATCACCGTCCAATCTATATCCCATAAAAAAAATCTCACGATCTAGTAATTCATCCAAAAAACAACGAAACCATGTTTTTCGACGATGTGAAAACACCCTGAAAACACCTGTAAACATTAACATAAATACCTAAGTGAACTTTCGTTTGTTTCCTGGAATCCCTGCGCGTTTCAACGGTCGCGGCGCAGGCCTGGGCGGCCGCCCCTTGGGCCGATCCGCTGGATCTGCCAGAGACGGCGGGCAAAATGTCATCCGAACCTGGCAATGGTTTCCGCAGGGATTCTGCAAATTCACGGCTGAAGATTGATATGACATGATATTATATGAAAGGAAATGATATAAATCGGAAAATGAAATGAAATGATACACGATATGATCTGAAATGAACTGAAAATAAATGTTATGATATGAAATGATTTGACATGAAAACATATGATATGATATGATAAATTATATGATATATGATATGAAATGCAATTATATGATATGCTATGATATATGATATGATATGATATGAAAAGATAAAATATAATATGATATGTTACAAATGAAATATGAAATGATATGAAATGAAAAGAAAAGATATATGAAATGAAAGGAAATATAATATATAAAATATGCTAGGATATGACATATGATATAATATGGTATATGCTATGCTATGATATATGATATGATATGAAATGATTTGAAAGGATATGGTATTATATGGGATATGATATGCTATGATATGATTTGATATGATATCGAAAATGAAATATTATGATATGATATATGATATGGAATGATAAATGATATGATATGATATGAAATATGATATAAGAGATGGTATGAAATATGATATGATATATGATATGATATGAAATATGATATGATATATGATATGGCATAAGATAAAACTTATGATATGACATATGATATGATATGATATGAAAAGACATGATGTGATATGAACCGCAAAGAAATGATATGATATGACATGTGATATGATATGAAATGATATGTAAATCGATGATATGATATGATATCAAATGTGACATGATATGGTATGATTTATGCTATGATATGACATATGATATTATATTTGATATGAAAAGAAATGATATGATACGTCATGAAATGTATGATATGATATGATATGAAAAGATCCGGTATGAAATGATATGAAATGATAATTTGACATGAAATCAAATGATATGATCTGATATGATGACATGAAATGATATGATACGGTATGATGTGATATGATATGATGTGATATGATATGAAATTAAATGATGTTTTGAAATGGAATGTTATGAAGTTGTATGATGATATGATGTGTGTAAACATATATATATGTATACATATAGATCATGACAAAAAAACACATGTACATATGTGCCAGTAGAGCCCGGGCCGGCGAAAGTTTCGAAAGGAAGGGAAGCCTGTAGAGAGAAGGGAAAGCCTATAGGAACGACGCCTGACCGCCTGGCTGCCACGGCCGTTGACGGCGTCATCTCTTGGAACTCTTGCCCCTTGACATTTCTTTCTCTTGGCGCCCTTTCTTCTTGCCAACTTGTTCTGATCCCATCCCTTTGTCTGGACGCCCTTTTGTCCTCGATCTCCTTTTCCTTGAATTTCTGATGTCTCCACTTTTGCTTGATCCGGTTGCCCTTCCTGTTTCCTGCTGTTTGTCTGGGCGTCTTTTTCTCCCTGACATTTTTTTTTCTCGGCTTCCTCTTCTGATGATGTCACTTTCTCTCGATCCGGTTTGCGCGTTTTCTATCTGAATCTTGACGAGACGCACGACACGTGTAACAAGAGCTGTAATATCTCTCTTGTCCAAGCTCCCATTGCCATGCAGCATGTCGACTTGCGCGAAAGTGCAAGGTCCCATAAAGCAAGTCGAACGTCAAGCTTTGGCAATGCATCCACAACGTGGCTGCAACTTTCCCAAAGGACGTGAGACAAACGCATTGTCTTCGACATGATCTACATCTTGGCTATATTGATCCGGGAGATCTTGACATGTCGTCGCTACATGCTCCGTTGGATTCTGATCTCCCTCGGTGGCCCGGTGGCCATACGCACGCATTTCAGCCGGACCCGTGGCACAGACAAGGTTCCCCACATCGCAGCTGGGACGTGCTTTGTGCGAGAAAACATAGGGTTTCCTGCGACTCCTAACCTTCAAGGGTCACCTTGACGAAGCCATTCTACTTCGATCTGCAATCACTGCCTTGCCTTGCAAATCACAATAGAACTGCGTCAACCAGGACTGCCTGCCCTACTCTCTTCACTTCACTACTCTCTTCGCTTCCCTACTCTGGAGATGAGGTGATGTGGTGGTGTGGTGGTGTGGTGATGTGGTGGTGTGGTGATGTGTTGATGTGGCGATGTGGTGATGAGATGATATGGTGATGCGGTTGTAATGTGGTGATTGTGGTGTTTGTGGTGTTTGTGGTGATTGTGGTGATTGACTTTCTTCAATTTAGACATCTAAATTGTACCTTTGACAATGATACGATTTAGTATCCATGACATAGCATAGCAATGTATATACCAATTTATGTGACAGCAGTAGAATAGAATATCATCAGCATTCATCAACCAAACGGTGTGAAGACTGGTAGGATATGTTGATATTTGGATTCATTTAGCACATAATCATACATAATTATCATACATAAGCGATCATAAGTGTACATAATCTACATGTGGGTTCATATGGGATCATATGGGTTCGTCTGAAAATGTGGTACCCCCAACCCTAATAGTTCATTACAATGTTCCCTTATTAGATAGCCTTTTTTTGTTATATACCGGATTTTCAGACACACCCATATTGATAAATATAGAATATCAATTAGCGACCAATCACAGTTCACCAACGTGCCAGGCGACCATGCTGACCATTGGGAAATGCCCAGGGAACCCAGGGAACATGGACTTCTCCCGTAGGTGCGGCTGTTTTTCTTGGCTGGGTTGAACTAGTCTTGGCTTGGCTGGTTTTACTGCTTTTCCTTTACTGTAACAGGCTGAAGTTGAGCAAACTGATGAAATATTCTTGGACCAGTCTCACAAAAACAAAGTGGAAGGGTGGAGTAACTGATGCTGGGGCCATTTCTTTCCGGACAAATCAACAAGCTTTTTCTGTCCAAGCGGCCAATCATGAGAGACTGCATCGCGTCATTGGTTGCTTTCACCATGACATGCACATCCTCACGGGGTCCAACGGCCAAGGAACCGCTTAGACACCATAGTTGCGATAGTGATAACCCACTGAGTTACAACCTTAAACCATTTTGTACATTAAGAATTAGGAAGTAGGACGTGTGAAAATCTTTTGTGCCAATTCCTTCCAACTCACTACTTTAGAGTGGTCATCCTATACTGGCTGCCCTGTATGAGATGGCGGGTCTACAGGAAAATCTTTTGAAAATTGCAGGTTGAGCAACTGATGGACTGATTGGCTGAATGCAGCAATGAATGCAGCAATGAAAGCGGGAATGTATGTATGTGCGTGAATGAATGGCAATTCCTTCGTGCGTAAATCTATAGATTTCTAAAGGGGAGAGCAAAACAGGTACGCCAGAACAAGGGGTGAAAATTCACTGTTGAGACATTTAGATATTCCAGTACAGTCGACGCATGACGAGAGCTTGCAAGTTTGTATCTGAGGGAAAATCTACCGATAGAGTTCAAGAAAATAATTGCTTAATGGCAGTCTCAGGACCTTTGAGTATCAGTGGCCTTTTTGATAGTGGAATGTTGCTTCAGCATGCTTCGTAGTGTTCACTACCTGTCGCAAGAGACCCACCCATTGGGAGCCAAGCAGAAATCTTTAGCAAGGTTTAGAAGAGAATTTGGGGCGTGCAGTGCCAGAAACACGTGAAAAGGAATCCTTTAAGTTATAGTTATAGCAGTGCGAATGGACAAACCACAATCAAGGAATTCCGAAGCAACTGTTGTACCTATTTCGACTGTAGCATGTTGCTTTTGGATACAGCAGTGTCTATATCGGGATGGTAGGGGTAAACCTTCTGGGACAAAGATTGTGGAAACATCGAGCCACGTCAATACCTATCAAATGATGCACATGGTAATTGAACAATAATCCCATCCTCCTCAGATTCAATACATAATATATATATATATACACATATCAATATATATATATATATCAGTATCATTCAATATCAATATTCCCCATGTGAGACCCCAAAATGAATAGATTCACCATGATTTCCGAGTAGTCTGCTGATCGTGTTCGAGAAAAAAACCGCCAAGGCTATTCCGCTATGCCCTCCTGCAATAGCTTCGTTTGCTTGGCAAACTGCTCCTGGCGACCATGGGCACCAAAAAAGGGCAGCTTGTGACACCTCAAAACCAGGGGATTCCAGGGTGAACTGAACCATACCCAGGGACCCCCCATTTCGCCATCTTAGTATGAAACCAATCATGAGCCATCCGTGATCAATGCACCATGCACCATGTATGGTGCTGAAGTAGACATCCACCTTGCTACTGGGATGGTCCTGGAACTTAGTGGATGCGACTGGGTAGAACCTCACATAACCAAGATCTCTTTGGAGATGTCTATAGCTATACTAACCGTTGAGGACCGTTGAGCATGGAAAATCCAATCATAAATTCCAAGTGATTATGCTTGGTCATAGCCCCGAATTTTGATGAATTTTGAACATCGGCTATTGTTAACTCAATAACCTCGAATAATATCATCAGGATTTTTACATCTATGTTTACCACTCACTATCTGGATTTATAATCCCGCTACTGAGCCGTGTACCTGTCCCCAGGCCAGGGCCTCCATATAGTTTCGAAGACCTTCGGAGCCCTCCATGGCGTTTTCGACACGACGTTCCGCCGGGACAGGCAATTCCATGTCCGAGGGCGATCGGCGATACGCTGATGGCTGGTTGATAATATATCATTTAAATCAGAATATAGAAAACTAGAGTAACTATAGAAATATACGTATACAAAAAAAATAATCTCTCACATATCGTGGTGTCCTTGAATCTGATACCTGGCTCCAAAAGAGTTCCACATCAATCGCCAGTGCTCTTCATCAGGAGCGGCGAAGAAAAGTTTGCTCTGCACAGGCTCTGTGAGGTCTGCAGTCCCAATGTGTGATATGGGATGGTCTAATGGGGCAAACATGGCAATTCTCATTAGAAAAAAGTAATGTGACTCCTTTGGAACTTGGGGATATACGATTTTCAAACAAACCCCAAGCCTGGCAGATTCACACACCAACAGTCTGAGTTATTAGATTCACAAACTGAGCAGATTACTGTTCAAAGCACTGCCAGGAGAATCGCCACCCAGGAGACTGAAAAACCCAGCTTTCATTGCCCTAAAATTACGTCGCTGGGAAATTAATATTTCCAACAGTTACAAAACCCATTTGTAGTTTTTAGTTATGAACATGGTCAATCTAATCGACAATTTTTGAGTTCATCCACTCCAGCAAACAACGCAACAATACAAATCGGACTTACAAACTACATCAAACACAGTAGGTGTCAATCAACTTCAGTCGTGTTTCAATCAATTTCGAATATCACCAGGCCCTCTTTGAGGGATCATCAACCCACAACACCAGGCCAAAATCTGATGGGGGTGGCAACAGCGGCCGATTTTATGTCTATGTGTATATATATATATATATATATATATATGGTTGGTGGTTTCATCGTCCCTGGAAAAAATGTATTATTCATTGCAAATTGCCATCCAATATATGGGTTAAGCAAAAACAACTGTGTGAAACCACCACCCATGATGACTCAATATATAAAGATATATATATATAATTATATAATATTTAAATATATATACAATATATATATATAAACAATAGGATATATATATATATATATGATATATATATACATGATATAAATATATATAATATATATACACATGATATATATATATAATATGATATATATATATATATATATAATATTATATATATGATATATATGATATATATGTATACATAC
>Ga0126342_10015629_pt1 | contig 13294 bp, 10 predicted proteins | sample Cyp1metagenome_FD_92528 | JGI IMG/M metagenome (GOLD analysis project Ga0126342, IMG submission 92528) | Coral microbial communities from Lord Howe Island, Old Settlement Bay, Australia - Cyphastrea 1 metagenome | ecosystem: Host-associated > Invertebrates > Cnidaria > Coral ...
TGTTCCCTCCAGATTGAGCTGAAATGCCTATCAAAGTAACATACCAAAACCCAGGTCTGGAGTACGATGAAAACATGGTATGCGAAGATTTTCTGAATATGGGAATGTTGCCTCTAGAATCATTAACCATATAATAACCATTAATAGTAACCATTATAAACAGTATATTAACAACTAGATATATTAACCATCATTAACCATTAACCATATTATTAACGATATATTTACCAACCTACCAGATAGTCTATCATTGACATCGGGGATCCTCATCCCATCAGCATGGTCTGACCCGGCGGTAAAAGATTTTGGGCTCCTTGGGCAATCCAGTATACATATCAAGCATATATGATCTGGTTGGTGGTTTGGAAAACTTTTTTATGGGGCTTAACGGTGAGAAAAATAGTGGCTTAGTGGTGATTAAACCATAAATCTGGGTAAATTATAACGACCTCACTGCGACCTCACTGGAATGATGGCTAGTACGCCGGTATCAAGGTCAAACGTTGCAGGTTCCACATGCGAGGTAAGTGCTGGTATGGTGAATGGTGCAAGTTCAGCCATGCCACGAATTCGGGAGGTCAGGCCATCCTCTCGGCCATTGGAAAGACCCTTCGCTGAACGATTCCTTTGAGAGCGTTCGACCAGCGAGTCACACTTTAGCGTCATTCTGTCGCTTTTTGCTGGCCATGTTTCACCATGTTTCACCCGTAGCCTTTATCAAATCCAACACAGCCCATGCTTTTCCAAGCACGGCCGCAGGTCAATGCCAAGGCTGGAGGATGGAAGGGATCATCAAAAGGTAAACTATGACTGGAGTTATACTTAGCCTTACTGTTACCCTCTGGTAATTTGCTACATAGCTATTGAAAATTGACATGTTTAGTTGATTTGCCATGCTGAATGGGATTTAATACAGTTATGACTGGAGTTATACCAGTTATTATAAGTACTAAGAAGTCACCCCATATTACTGATTGAATATGGAACTAGTCACTGAATGGGATATGAATAGTCGTTTAATGGGATTTACTACAGTTATGACTGGAGTGTAGAAAGTTTAACATAGCTATTGAAAATTGCCATGTTTAGTTGATTTGCCATGGTTAATGGGATTTAATCCAGTTATGACTGGAGTTTAGAAAATTGAACATAGCTAGTGAAAATTGCCATGTTTAGTTGATTTGCCCACTAAAAATGATGATTTTCAACAGCTATGTTAGTTTACCAGAGGGTATAAGATCTTATAAGTTAAAAGTAGTAAGAAGTCACCCCACTGGTTCATGTATAATCCCATAGGTTAATGACCAGTTATAACTAAGAATACATGGCCATAACTGCAACCACCCTTTCGGTTATGAACAAAACCTACGGAAATATACTGTGTGTTTCCTGTTTCCCCTGGGTAAAATGGTCTGCACATAGTCGTACCTATGTCTTCCTACCCACTTATACAATCTTATACACGGGTGAACCACTATTTTTAGGTGACTGACGAATCAGGGACATGATCAAGTTTCTACTTGGGGCGAGCCGCCAAGCAGATCAACTATATGGCACGAAATGGTCGGTGGTTCCATTATTTTTGGGGTTGTGTGAGAGCATACTACGTCAAATGGGGTTGAGATGGAGCTTTTCGGGTTGGGCTCAGAGATGCGTGCCACTGTAAACTTATTCTGGGCAGGGCGTATTGAATATGGATACATATATATATATATATACAACCATTTGGTAAACTAACAAAGCTATGAAAAATCACAATCTTTAATAGGTAAATCAACTATAAATGGGCCATGTTCAATAGCTATGTTAGTTTATCAGAGGGTATTTTATCTTGGATTGAAAGGGGTATAGCATGGAAACACGATCTCATCAAGATTTGCCAGCCAGCCCAGAAAGCTTTAGAAACTTGATACCAGACAGAGTGGGGCCCCCAAACAATAGCTAAGTTGGTTTATAACTCCAATAACTTTGGTTTATGGTACCTATAACTATAGTTTTCATGGGGTTTATAAACCATCGTTCCATCACGTTTGGGGGCCCCACATTGTATCTGGTTGGTTGGTTAACATACTATAAATATATTGTTAATAATGGTTACTATATGGTTATTATATGGTTAATGATGGTTAATAATAATATGGATACCATACCAGCCATACCATTTTGTCATCACGATGATATCCCGTGGTGATATCACGACATTTGTTCTGGTTGAAATCCTATCAATGTGGGGCCCCCAAACGTGATGGAACGATGGTTTATAAACCTATAAACCCCATGAATACTATAGTTATAGGTACCATAAACCATAGTGATGTTCACCAACTGAACGCTATCGTTTGGGGGCCCCACTTTGTATATTCCATGGACTATAGTAATTGTTATAGCCCAATGACGTCGCATTTGCCACCCCCAAAAAAAGACATTATACACAGTAATTTAATTGCCATTTATCAATTATAACTGGTTATAAATTGGATTATACATGAACCATAAATCGGGTTATGTTAGTACTTATAACTGGTAAGGGACCATAACTGTATCCCATTATAATTATATCACATTTATATCCAACATTGTATTCCAATGATATCTCACGTGTTTGACCACATAATAAAATTATGGCCTTGAACCGTCATAACTGGAACAACTCCTGCAACTAAGGTTATATCACTTAAATGAGGTTATAAAATGTTATAAACCAAATATAACTGTTAAGTGCTATAGCTGTAATATGGTTTACAAGAAGCCATGGGCTTTTTTTTCGGGATCACATATTTGGAAACATTTAGGTGGTGTTTAATGTTATGGTGATGTGCTTAAATCTCATGAAATCTGTTGCGCAGCTTCGCAGGGCAAAGGTCCGGCAGAGCTGAAGGACTTAGAGCAGCTGCTCGGTAGCAGCAGCTGGTCTACAATGTAATATATATTTGTTTGGTAGTATATTTGCATTTATAGATTTGTGTATGTAAATATACGTATATATAGATATATACATACACATGTATATGACGATGTTGATTAAGGTAGTCAGTGTTCTGCAATACATAACATGCTATTATTTATATATTATGTGTATATATATATAGGATGATGATGGTGATGATGATGCTGCCGATGATGATGATGATAATGATGATTGTGATTATATACTATATACCCAATCCATCGGGACGTGAGAAGACTCAGAACATTGTAGCTAGATATAGTGGGTTGGTCTCTGGAAAAGCCTGCTTTAATCTGTTTTTTTGCTACAAGGGAATAATAGGAAGATGAACTCTGAACATGGGAAATGACGTTATTGATTTAATCCACCTTGGATGGGGCATGTTAAAGGATTGGTGCGGGATTGATCATTCATATGTAATATTTGAGGGTTTCCTGAAATGGGGGTACTCGTACCTCCAAATCATCGATTTTAATGTTTTTCCATAGAAAACTAACCACTTTGGGAATCATCTACTTTTAGTTGGTTTTTTTCCGTTATAAACCAACCAGCTATTGGGATCCCCCATATTTATGGAAACCCCATTAGGTTAGTTGGGAGTAGAATGGGCATTTGCTTCACTCTACAACGCGATGTAACTCGCCTTTTTCAGACCATTCCAGGTACAATGTGGGGCCCCCCAGTGATGGAACGATGGTTTATAAACCCCATGCGAACTATAGTTATAGGTACCATAAACCATAGTTATTGGAGTTATAAACCAACTTGGCTATCTAGTGGGCCCCACTTTGTAGATTCCCGATGGGTTCATTATAATGTTTTCTTCGCGTAGATTCAGATTCCCTATGGTTGAATTTCTTAGGTGCGACCCTGTAGGAATGCCATGTCCACCATTCAACAGGCCATAAATTCGGAAAAGCCCGAGAGACAATTTCCTATCCAAATTTGTAGCATTCGTCAGCATGAACTCAGGCATCCTCTTGAGCGAAGCTCTCAGCTATACTTCGCCAGACAAGTTGCAGCGGCACTGCTTCCAGCAGAATGTGATGAAATTTCTCGCCTAGGTGCAGTGAGCAACCTGGAAGGGTTCGCCGCGGAAACTGCAGAGGCCATCAGCTGTTGATTTCAATTTTGATGTTTTGCTTTCAGTTTTTGCACAGGTTGTGGGCGAGCTCAGCCAGAAAGTCACGGAAGCCACAGAGGATATATCAAGGATATATCGTCACAGATCATGTGTCTGGAGAAGTGGAACAGTCTTTCCCAAAGCAAGGGAATTGGACTACTGCAGCGCAATGGTGCTCCGAACTTTCGGCAATGCCGCCGGTGACCCCGAATCCATACGACATATGCGCAGTGCTGGATGATCCAGCAAAGAGAGCAATCGAGGCAGCCCCTACCGAGGTGTTTATGTTCGTCTTGTCTCGGGGTGTACTCTCCTTGACAGACATAGTGGCTGTTCGCCTAGGAGCGGTTACGAACCTGGAGAAATGAATGGGCCTGTCAGTGCTCTGCAGAGGTAGGGATCTTTGGTGAAATTGCGCAGCCAATGAGAAACAAAAAAGGTTCAGTGACTTTTGGTTCAGTTTTTGTCGCCTCAGATCAGCAGCTTGAAAGCCAGTCAGGCAGGTTGCGATCTTCAGCGGAAGCATGTTTGGACACAATCTTGAAAAGTCTTGAAAAGAAAGACTGGAAAAGTCTCGAGATACCGCACAATCTTCGAGTATTATCCTCGGTAGATATAACTATAGTTAATGGGGATTATAGGTTTATAAACCAACTTATAACTGGGCCCATCCTGCATGTTTTTGGTCAAATCCACATTCGCACATGTTGAAGTCCCCACTTTGACTGCCTATTCGTACCGCCATCCAGATCCCATCTCATGATGGTTTCCAGTATGTCCAAATATGGAGGTTTCCTGAAAGGGGGGTACCCCCAGTCATCAGCTATTTTAATGGGATTTTCCATGAAATAAACCATGCAGCTATGGGGGTAGCTCCATTTCATCCCCACCAGGTGGTTTGTTGGTTTACAACCCCCATGAGTTCGTGACAGCAAAAACCCAAGACTCCACCTAGTTGTGTTCACCAACATGGTCTGGCCCCAGCTTCTGTAAACTTGATTGTTGGTTAGTTGTGTCCCACTATTATCCGAATATTCTGGTCAGTTATATCACACAAAAAACTTCAGCTAACCATGATTCACAAGTTGGTTTACGACCCCGTTAATTATTTCAGTACTATATATCTGGGTAAATTATAACGACCTCACTGCGACCGAACCCTGGAATCATGGTTTTTATAGGCAAATCATCCCCAAATTGCCGAACTATTCAGGTTAGTGAACCATTATAATTCACCCAGAATAATCCCAATAATCCAGGTTCAACCAGTGACATTTCACCAATCAAGTAGACAACAGTCACCATTAAATTCAATGAAACCATGCTAAACCTCATTGAATTACCATTTATAGATGAACTTCCCAGTTAATGAAGACATCCCATTAAATCCCATCGAACATGTTCGGATAAAAACTACTACATTCCATTAAATCCAAGTTAGTGAATTATTCAGGTTAGTGAATTATTATACTTCACCCAGATATATATATATATATGTATATATATATACATACATACATACACTGCAAAGCCCAAGTTATTGGAGCTATGCTCACATCCTGAGGCGTTTGGTGCGCGCCGAGTTGGCGTTGATGTTGGAAGAGCCCAGCCAGGAGGCGCGCAAGATGTGGAAGTAACAAAAAGGTAAATTCTTAAGAAAGGTAGTTCTGAAGGGTCAATATAAGTATTAATCAGTGATAATATAGTGATAATATAGTGATTACATGATTCATACCACTATGTTAATACATAATGGTTAGTATATATTTATAGTGATTGGTATTTTCATAGTGGTTAACCAGTCAGAAATAGTGATTTGTTGGTTCTGAATGGTTCATAAATAGTGATAATATAGTGATATTACAATCATTATTAATTACTTATAACTTAAGTTAATAATACATAGTGATATCACAATCAGTAATAGTTTTTCAATGTGTTAATGATGATGATTGTCATTTGTAGGTTGATAAGCGTTGATAACATTTGTGCCATTGATAACATTTGTTATGATTAACCATGTGTGATGCATAATCCTAGTGACATTGTCATTGATAACAACGTTATTGGTTCATAGTGGGCCCCCCTAGCTACAAGTTTTGTAACTCCATCTAACTATAAAGATCCCCCTAATCAACCCTAGCTATTGTAGTTATCAATCAAGTTAGCTATATGCTGGAACTAATATATTGGAAGTAAGCAATCTGGCGGACGCATTGACAGCACCCTGGAGTCCTTAGCAAGGTCCTTGGGTTTGAAAACGTGGCTTTGCCAACATGTCGTAACTGGCACCTTCAGCATGTTGAAAGCTGATCTGCAAGGATATGATCTTGCTTGCAAGCATGTTTTTTTGCTTTGCATTGGGCAGGTGCCACTGGATTTTTATTTGGCTGTCTTTGGACTTAGCACTGTCATTTCTTCCTGAGCAACTTGATCAAAAAGGTGTGGGCATAGAAGGTCGCTCTTGAAGAATAGAAGGAACTACCAACAGTTTACTGTTTGAATCCCTTAAAAATAAAACATTAGAAGGTGAATTCACTCACACACCACCTGTGGTTTTTCTACATGATTTGACGAGGCGATTCAAGCCATCAAAACCTTGGATTCACAACCCAAATTTTATGTTTGCTTGATGACGCAACATTTATTTACAATTTCAAAAATAGTAAAATAAATAATCATATATATATAAATATTTATTTATTTAAAGGTTCACCGACCTTGCCAGTTCTTTGGTATCATCATGGGGTTGTAAGGTAACCTAGACACACTGTAAGTTTTGTGAGATGCACACGATCGCGGAAAAAACAGCCACGCCCCCTAGGGGACCTCGCCCATAGTACTGGTAGATTGTTAATATTCGCCCTTACATGCAGGATGGGGCCCCCGTTCCATAGCGTTCAGTTGCCTCATAGTTGTGACTTAACTATGGTTCATGGTAGATATAACTACAGTTAATGGGGTTTATAAACCACGTTATAACTGGGCCAATGGGAATTTCAGGATCCTAAAATGGAGGTACCGTACCATATAAGGCCATATTTTGTTGGGATATTCCCTTACATAGGCCTGAAAAATAGACCTTATATATGGTAGGTACCTCCCATTTAGGATCCGGAATTCCCATTGATCTTACTATTGTTCCTGGTTAATAAGCCCTTTACTAAGCCCATACATTTGATTATTCACCCATTATTACGATCATTAATCCCTATTATGGATTATTATGGTGCCTTGCTGGCAGTTGTCTATTGATTATGTATATACATAATAATATATGTTTTTACATAAACATCACGCTGCCCTGGCTGTGTATTCGGGATGATCTTAATCCACAAGCACACACTCCACATGAACACCAAGCAGCCAGCGTTCGGAATGTTCGTTCATAAAACATGCCATTTCTTCAATGGACCTTTGGAAACACCACATGGTTGTGTCCCCAATTGAGCAGTGGCTGCTAAACCCTGGTTGGTTGATGATCAGAATCATGCGGGATTATACTACCCTTTTTATATTGGGGATTCGAATAATCCAAGAACAGGGGAATCCCGATAAACCACCAGGATTAAATGGAATGATAGAGGGATTTATTTCACACTGCTCAGTTAACCCAATTCGGGATTTACCAACAGTAAATGGGAATTTGCATTCATAATATATGGTTTCATGGTACAGTTCTGGTCCGAGTTATACCAGTTATGGCCGTACTAAAAAGTCACCCCATAAAAATGGTTCATGTCTAATCCCAATTAATAACCAGTTATAACCATCATGAATCACATGTTTAGCCACTTTGTTGCCGCTATTAACCACTATAAATCACCATTACTCACCAGTTATAACGTTTATAGCCATGGCCATAACTGCGGTAGTTTTCCATTAAACAAATCCATTCAACTGAGAGCCCAAGATGTCTCATCCGCAGAAAGCCAACTTCGAGCTGGTTGTCGCGGCATCGCAGAAGGTGCGCTGAACCAGGGGACCCGAGGGTTGTGTTAATGTTTGTTAGTCTATGGATGGGGCCCCCGTTCGAGTTCGCGTTCAGTTGCCGAACATCAGTGGCCGAATTCTATGGTTTTATGGTAGATATTTTAACGAACACGTTAATGGGGTTTATAAACAAACGCAAATAAATGGGGGAGGCACCATCCTGTAGCCTCCATTAAAGTAGTTCGATATGTCTAGCATAACCGTGGTAATTGGAGCTATAAACCATCTACTTATATCTACTTATTGGAGATATAAACAAGCTTAGCGACCTATGGTGCACCACCGTGTGGTTATTGCAGCCAGTTAGTAGGTGTTTTTAGTTGCCCATGTGCCCCATATACAAGCCATCGATCTATCAGGCGATATTCCATGCAAAACGCCTTTCGTGGATTGATGATTGTCCACTTACTCTCTGGGATGACGCCCAAGCAAAGTAGGGATATAGTTGAGCAATGTTGAGCATGTAATTGAGGATATGTCTAGGAATACAGCTAATGCCATGACTGGTTGGTGGTTTGGAACATTTGTTATTTTTCCATATATTGGGAATCATACTCCCATTTGATTAATATTTTCCAGAGGGGTTGAAACCACCAACCAGATGATATTTGGATTTTCCCGAATTGGCGGATGCCTCGATATATGGCACTTTCGATGGGGGTAAGATCAACCATCTGGGTAAATTTCATCACGACCGAAGCCTGTTCTCCCGAACCCTGGAAATCATAGTTAGTAAGGGAAATCATCCTATTCAGGTTAGTGAAATATTATAATTTACCCAGATCATTGTCCAAGTATCAACATCATGTTAAATCATTCACCAGACATGTAGATAATCTTGATTACTTGGGGATGGATTAGAACTGACGTTTTTGCCTTGGGGGAATGCGCATCCATTACTAATGAGCTTTTGAGGTTTCTGTTTACAGACTTCTCTCACCTGGGAAGAGTACACCACACATGACTGAGGGTTTTTCTCAGTCATCATCAGTCATGTGACCAGATTTCGGTTGCATGAGCTCGGCTACAAAGTGGGCCCCCCATTTACGATAGCGTTCAGTTGGTGCAAATAGCTCCAATTTCACTCTGGTTTATGGTACCTATAACTATAGTATTCATGGGGTTTATAAACAATCTTATAACTGGGGGGGCCCACATTGTAGATATATCGAGAACAAACCTTGGAATTCGCCTTAGAATAGCTGTAACTCATCACATTAATATCAGTTGGACTCATCCCCAAGTCAACCTTGCCCAAGTTGCCATAGGTTGCATCGCAACCTGAGTCAAGTCCACGCAAATTTGGTATTTTGTGACAGGACATGTGGTATTTTTGTCCCTGGGGCAGTTGATCAAGGAGAAGAATGACAGTCAGTTTATAGAAATATGGTCTTCTAGCCAGTTTACTGGGAAATTGATATTTTATGAGGAAATAAACCCATGAAAATAATTTTCCTGATACATTGATCGATTTTCTCAAGACTTTGAAAGCCAAAACCCCATGGTTCATCATCATAAATGACCATCAATTGGTGTATATCACATTTCTGGACATATATTGTATATAGAATGTATAAAAAGAGATAGCTGAATAAATTCAATATAAATATACCACCCGCAGCTCCTAGTTTGCCGGATGAAATATCTTTTGGGGACCCCTTCCTGCATCAACTATGAAAACTATATTTGCTGATGGTCAAATCCTTGTTTCAATGGATAAACACAGCATCAAAACCACCATGCTTTGATACTGAAACAATCCAAGTCATTTGCAATTTGAGGTTCATCCACTTAGAAACAGCTGGCATTCAGCCCCCATTCAGTGGGACTATCCCATTTATAACTGGGTTACGTAGTTACGTATGGTTACTATAGCCATGATCCGTGGGATGATCCATTCAGCAACCGTTTGAACATGTGGGATGATCCATTTACCATTGACCATAATAATTGAGTTAAGAGCCATCAATTAGCATACAATTTGGGAGTGATTACCATCCATTACCATGGTTTCCATATATTACAAATGGTCTCTCCCATTACCCTACAACACATCTCCAATGCCATTTTTGCCCAGCATTTCTTCATTCATGACTATTAATCACTATAAAACAATGATGAATCACAATTACACATCATTAAACCATTATTAATCACCATTAAACATCATTAAACACTATGAATCACCATTGAACATCATTCAACCATGATTCTCCCGGCCCCAAAAATCACTGAATCACTCCAGCATTTCTTCATGCTCGAGGTGCAGGAACTTGAAGAGGCGATGGGGATGTCTATGGGCGCGGACAGTAGGCCCCAAGAAATTGGTGGTAAATGGTTGTGAATTATACAGGGTTATATGTTATAAATTATTCAAAGTGTCAATAAGGTTGTTTTTATTTTATGGTTATATTTTTTCAAATGGTTAATTTTATGGTTATAAATTGTTCTATGATTATAATTGGTTATTTCTATGGTGTTTTTACTTCATGTTATTCCATAAATGGTGTGATTACATCAATGGTTCTAAAAATTGATGTCTATGGTTGTTTCAATGGTTGTTTCAATGGTGTTATTATTCCATAAATGGGGTGACTTAGTGATTTATAATTACAACTGCTATTTGAACCACCTGGCATGGTCCGTGTTCCACGCACGATTCCGGGGGAGGATCAGACCCCATGACCTCAGGTCGATGAAACGGTTTGGGGATGGTACAGTATTGCTGTCCAGTGCCAACTAGACATTAGTAGAAAATCATACAATGTTGTGCCCCCCAGTTAAAAGTTGGTTTATAAACCCGAGAAAGTATAGATATATCTACCATAAACCATAGTTATTGGAGTTAAAATGGTTTTCTCTTTTGTCGATGGAAGAATTCATCTACATCGTCCGAAGTAACTTCTAGTGGTTTGGAACATGTTTTACCCTCCGGTAAACATACAAAAAACTGATGGAAAAATCACCAAGTTTATTGGGAAAATCAACTATTTCTATGGCCATTTTCAATAGCTATGTTAAATTACCAGAGGGTATTTTCCACAATAATCTTATGGGATGTCATCCTTCCCATTGACGAACTGCATCATTTTTCAGAGGGGTAGGTATACCACCAACCAGACTACATCGTCCGAAGTAACTTCATTTCGGTGTTAGGGTACCGAAGGTTATCCATAGCTTGTTGGTAAATGTTGACCTTATGTAGCGATTTCCATGAGTATGTTTGGATGGTGACTATAACTGAATCCATGTACAAGAAAATCAGGAACACAGAAGAGAATAGGTGAAACACACATAGAAACTGATTCAATTCTGGTAATCAAACGTGGCGACGGACAATCTTTATAGATGAATTTCCTATTAAACCTCCATTATAAGGGAATTTCCCATTGCCACGTTTGATTATGAGAGGGCAACTTCGGTGTTGAACGACCCAGATAATCCTGGCGAGGCCAAAGAGCAGATTGCGGAACTCGAGTCGTGATCGCCTTAGTTTTTTTCTGCCGCATTTATGTTTTTACCAGTTATAAGTACTAACAAAACCCCATTTACGGAATGTTTAATCTTAGGTACAACTAATAAATGGCCATAACTGTGGAACCAGTTGGTGATCTACTTTGTCTTCATGATACGTTCCTCGAACTTTGGCCTAAATCTACCTGTAAAGATGCTATGTTAAAGATGTGAAAGTACATTATATGTTGGTTACTAGAGATTGATATAGTCTTTCAGCCATAATGGGTTCAATGGATCTACAGTATATGATCTATATGATTGTTGTTTGTTTTTTTTTAAATGTTGTGTCTTGGACAGGAAGAAACCTCTGAACGATAGGTACGGTTTATCAAAGTTAGCTTAGTTGCCAAATCTCCGTGTTGCGGACAAATCTCAAGGGGTAGCTTTCGGCTCATCAAGTCAATGAAGCAGAAGCATCACAACAGTTGGGATGTTGACACAGCAGTTGTCGAGGCATCAAGAGTTAGCGAGTGTCCGTGCGTTTGTGCAACCATGTGTAGATCATGTTCAAAGGAAACCACTGTTTTTTTTTCCATATCCACGTTTACCAGAGGGTAAAACATCGCTGCAGGAAGTTGAGTTGGAGGATATTGGGCTGATCAAAGTGACATACCTGCAGTATCTTTTGGGGTTTCTCCAAGTTTTTTCTATATATTTCTGAATTTTCCCATGATTGTCCCATGACTTTCGCTATAAAACTCCATTTCTAGGTGCTTTCCCATGATTTTCCCATTAAAACCTGCATTCTTAGGTGGTTTTCTCTATGTCTTCCCATGACTTTCCCAGCAATCAACGGCCTCGTCTCGCGGCACCTGATGTCGCCTCATGCAGGTCCTTGGCCGAGTCGCAGGAACGCAACGAGCTCCTGCTGAATGGCCTCAAGGCGATAACGGCCGCGGCACCAATGGCAGGTGATGATTATACAACTAACATAATAACAATATTATAATATTATAGTACCAATAACATTACTTATAATAGTTATAATTTCATATGTTAACTTACTATTGATAGTTATAATGGTTATAATATAGTAATGCAATTATAGTATCAATAATGATATTCTTTATTATTAAACAAATATATGACTATTAATAATCCAACAAAGTTCTATTACAATATAGTAATACAGAAATGAATATGTGATCATAATATATAACCATTTGGCACATAGTAAATATGTGATTATAATCAATAGTTATACAACTATTAACAATAATAGTAATTATCTTACAATATAGTAATTATAGCGATTGGTTTTACAACTAACGAGATAATATTTGTTATTATACAATCATTGTTAGTATAACAATAATAGTTATACAAATCAATAAGAATATAATAGTGGTATACCAACGATACCAATAACTATGTGTATAGCAATATAATAGTGGTATACCATACACAATATTATCAGTATAGCCGTTGGTTGTATAATCCTTGCTAGTATAATAGTGATATAATAGTGGTATAATCATTGTTAGTATGATAATAATAATAGGAATATAACAATAATGTGAATATAATAGTGCTAACAAACAATCTTATATTGCTACTAACATTATATTATTAATAGTAACAATAATGGCAGGATAATCGAAGGAAGTTTAGAAGTCAAACTTCCGACAATATGGACAGATGAAAAGCAGAGTAGGGCAGAGGCAGAGAGAAGAGAAAGATTAGAAGAGAGAAGAGTAGAAGAGAAAGAGTCAGAA
>Ga0126342_10015630_pt1 | contig 13293 bp, 12 predicted proteins | sample Cyp1metagenome_FD_92528 | JGI IMG/M metagenome (GOLD analysis project Ga0126342, IMG submission 92528) | Coral microbial communities from Lord Howe Island, Old Settlement Bay, Australia - Cyphastrea 1 metagenome | ecosystem: Host-associated > Invertebrates > Cnidaria > Coral ...
CCGTGGGGCAGCTTGCTGGCTGCGAGATGGGTTTGACCTTGGAAAGCGAAGAAGGAGAAGTTCCACACCTGCGGTGGTCCCAGGCGCCGCCCCTGCCTTGGCCAAGGCCGGGGTCGGCGGATAAACACCTGGAGGGGTTTTAATGGGTCGTATTTTGTATTAGGGTGCAGAACTTCCCCCTTATATAATGCCTTGATTAAAAAATAAACTGTTCTGTTTCAACATCGATTAAATTCCGTTTTAAAAAATAATTAGAATATTGCCAAAACTTTGGATTCCGAATCTTCCCCTAATATCAAATTCAATACATCTTTAAAAAAACATATTTAAAAGGATGGACCCTAATTGAGAAAAAACACCCTGATGTTGACTAGTTTTTAAAATTAGGGGGTGAAACCCTCAAATGGGACCTTCATTTTCAAATCGGTTTCTAAAAGGGATTAATTGAACATCAAATTGGCCAACCTCAAATAAAATTGAAAACGGACACTAGTTTTTGATATCTGGGGTGCATTTAGTAGTGAGGGGAAGGGGTTATTATATTGAAGTGCCATTGTTTTGGGGGGGGGTATAGCCCATCTTCAGACACCTTTGTCGGAGCCATAACATATCGCTGCCTGCCTTTGCTCTTAGGTTTCTGACCCTCTACTACGAGAGGGCTTCATGTGTGGTGCAGCTTGTGCGAATTCATACCGGGTGGATGGTTGCGAAATTCTGCACTAAAAGTTGGTAGATGTAAGGTTTATCCCATTATAAATGAACTACATATCATAAATAATATTATTCAAAATTATTAAGTTATTATTCATTATAAATGAATTATCCCACTATAAATGAATGTTACCAATAGTTCCCAGCTGGTGCAGGATCTCTTCTATCCACAGTATGATTAGGGGTTTCCCTTTTTAGCGGACAGTGAAGCCAAGTCCTGGCTGTGCTGAGTCGGTGATTTCTTCTTAACTAGGAGAATCCATACCGGATGGGGCCCCCGAGATAGCTAAGTTGCCCTATAAGTGGCTTAATTATGGTTTATCGTAGATATAACTATAGTTAACGGGGTTATTTCATGGTTTATAAACCAACTTATAATTGGGGGGACCCATCCAGGGAAGTTCATGTTGTACTTTTTTTGGGACTCTTGGTTTGCAAATCGAAGTGAATGTCCAAGTGGTTGGTCGTCACCAGTTGGAGACACCAGTTGACACGATGAGTGCAGTATACACCGTCATTCACGTTTCAATTATATACGCGAATGGCAGTGGACCAAAAACAAGTCACTATGACTTTTTGGATCTTTGCTTCCCCAAATATGTAGAAACTTTGGTCTTAGCAATCCAGAACTGGTTTTTCAAGATGTTAAATCTATGAAATCTACAGGACCCCCCATAATTTGAGTTCAGAAGCACAGTTTCCCGTAAATTCTTGAAACAAATCCATTATATAGATCTCCACTCAGCTTGGTCTCAACATAAATCATCAAAATAGTGGGTGAAATCCATTAAACATGAATATCCATTGTCCATTATAGAGGTACATTGGGGAATATAATGCTATATATACAATATTTATAATATAAATAGATATATATTTATAATATAATAAATATGTACATACATATTTATACATACATAATTTAATATATGTATACATACAGTGTTTTATTTTCTTATACAATAGAATTATCACATATGTTATACGGCGAATTGTCATGGTATATCTATTCTGGTTGGTGGTTTGGAACATTTTTTTATTTTTCCATATATTGGGAATTTCATACTCCCAACTGACTTTCATATTTTTCAGAGGGGTAGAAAACCACCAGCCAGTATTGTTATATATCATTAACTCCTGGTCCTAATCCATTGAATTCCCAACGATGACCTTGGTCACCGTCAGGCTGAAGCTTGTTTACTCAAGGGATCGCTAGGAGATATGATACTATGGTACCGTTGATTTCAATGTTTTTTCCTAGTTCAGCAGTGGCGGCTAAACCCCTGTTGATTGATGATTACCCTCTGGTTATTTAATATGGCCATGGAAAATAACCACTTTTAATAGGTAAACCATCTATAAATGGGCCATCTATACCATGGCTATGTTAAATAACCAGAGGGTATATAATTCAATAATGATTATTATATGGTCCTTTTTGCTACCAGATACCTATCGGGGATCATCATGATATATCAGATTTCATGGACTGTGCTGAATAAAATTGCATCCCTGCCCGCTGACCCGGTCCTTGAATGTTCTAGCCATGTTTCAAAATCCTTGGATGTAGTTTGCATTTGGTCTGATTACATCTGGACATATCTTGAGATCTGTTCTAATATGTGTATGTATATATATATGTACATACATTCATTGATTTCTGTTTTGATTCCTTCGGATTTTTGTTGGTTGAATTACCGCCACTCATGTTGAGTCACGTGAAAGTCAAGTCAAAGTCGAGTCAAGTCACTCATCTCAAGTCCCTATGTTGGCTCTGAATAAATCAATACCCTCTGGTAAACTAACATAACTATGGACAATCACCATTTTTAATGGGAAAATCCACTATAAATGGCCATTTTCAATAGCAAACTGTTAAATTACCAGAGGGTAAGCATTGGACGCATTGTCATTGCTGCAGTGCTTTGTAAACCCCGTTACCGGTTACCGTTCTTGCCGAGCACTAGCGAGGTATGCTGGGGCGGCTCCGGGCACTCACATTGCGCCACTCGTTCAGAACAGGATCTGACTAAAGATAGAACCCCCAAAAAGATAGAAACAACGCCTACCGCTTATATAGGATTTCACATGATTTTTTCTATCTGTTTGATGTTGTTTGATGTTTTTGGGGGTTGCTGCAATCACTACATAATTATATGTTTGTCTAGCATACACGCATTCATAGTGACAAACGGTGACTATAGACAAGTATTGATAAACATTGTCGAGTTTGTAGACTGTGGTTATTCATTGATTTCGTGATGCCCCATGGAAATCCAATCTCGCAATTGACAATTCAACAGATATAGCTATACTATATTAGCAGTAGTTTTGTTTTACTGTTTAACAATTAATGTTCATTATGATGCCTGACTAAGAGAGGACCACGTTTGATGAACCGTAGTAAGCTAAGCTCAAGAATACTGGTATCAAGGATCAAACAACCACAATGGAATATTGATATACACTGTAGAGTTTGATAACTGGTAAGGTAATTCCTAAAGGTGGTGGGCGCATTTCCAGACCCCAATCTCCAAAGCAATATCTTTTAGGAATGCCATAGAGTTGCCAGTGCGTCACCGGCACCTTGTGTGACTTCACTTGTTCTTTCAACTTGGTGCCAGTAGCAAGTTGTGTCTTCAGGTCGACTTCTCATATACTGTATTGGTACGTTGTTTAAGCCGGAAGATACAGAAGTGGTGCGCATTTTTATCGGGTTTTCCTTTATTAGCATACGTCATTTTATCATACCAGCTTATTTGTCTTGCTGGGCCTGTGATGACCCCTATTTGAGAAACGCCAATTCCCAATCGCGTGTATATACACAATATGAATACGTCATGTCCTTGACAATGAATTACTCAGCAAATGTAGATCAAGTATGATCATGTATGATCTAGTATACAGTATACAAATGTATGACTACTTTTATTATGAAGATAGACGCGTATGGACACATGCATATGGAAACATGCATATGGAAACATGCATATGGAAACGTGCATATGGACACATGCATATGCATACAATGAACTATAGAGAGACATATAATATCATATAATGTTCTTCTACAATTCCTTACCCAGCTGCAGTTTCAGAAAAGTTGTTCTTGCATCACCATCGGCAGCAGGTTTCTGGCGAAGATGTTTCCCAAGCTCCACTTTGATCTCATCGACTGCCGACCCTTCTCACGCAAGTTGGAGGTCGAGTCGTTGCGTCGGATTGCGTCGTTGCGTCGTTGCGGCAGCTAGGTTAGATGGAAAAATCGTTTTGAAGAACCTTATGCTGGGTGGTTTGGTTGAGGGGATCTATTGTAGATGTAGCAAGTGTTGTTCAAAGACCAACAAGTAGGGGATGTTAGGATCTGCCCTGTCCGTAGAAACCTTGTGGCTTAAGTGATGACACATCAGATAAAGAAATTCTATTGATAATTCTCCATTGTGCATCTGATTATCCTTGCAGACTCAGTGAACTCCGAAGACGTATTCTACCACACATTTTGCACAAATTAGTTGAAACAATAATTAGTAAGGACGGGACTGATGATCCATAAATTTCATCATATGCCTTTAGAAATTCTAAACAGTCAATATCTAATTCGATTCATAACTCTTTATAAATCTTGGAAAGATTGGAAAGTCCGCACATTCATCAAACATGTAAATCTTGGAGATTATAGATATATTTATAAGTAAAGATGTACATGTTTATTCATAATTCTAAATCGTGTACCCTCTGGTAAACTAACATAACTATGGAAAATCACAATTTTATAGCTGGGAAAATCAACTATTCCTGTGGCCATTTTCAATAGCAAACTGTTAAATTACCAGAGGGTAAATGACATATCACAGATTTTTCCATGCAAAAGTCCACCAGTCCACCGTAGTCAGTAGTCTACGTGCACGGCAGGAGGAGGCCAAAGATCTCCGAGATGATCAAGGCCGGAGTGCTGAGCAACGAGCATTCCAAACACTGTGAAAAAGATGTGGCTATGGATCAATACCTATTAATACCATTTTTAGTGGGATGAACATCCATTTACCAGCTATTTTGATGTTCACCAGGGGTACAAGGTTTTGACACACTGCCATATGTTTTCTTTTGGCCTTATTTTAGTACGTTTTTTTTTGCCTATTTGCTTCATTTAACGAATTTGATGATGCTATATATGATACTTCAGTTTGTTGGAAATATCTGCTTCTGGGTGAACGGCAACCCCGGAATTGGGGCCGGGCTTGAGGTGAAGTGAGGATTCGAACGCGTCACTGGGTCATGAACAGCTTTAACGCTGACATTAAGGTGCCAGGTGTGTCCTAATCTGAGGGCTTCAATACATGTTTTGAATAGGTGTAGTTCAAGAACATATGCGTATATATGTATATATACTGTATGTATACATATATATATATATACATTAATATATCGCTCCAGAGTGGATAAATAGTTTTGAAACAAACATGATCCATGTGTATATGTAGATGAATTGTTTGTTCTACTTCTTCCATGCCCTAATCCAACTCGGCTCTTACTTAGGTCTATGGCAACTCAGTCCACATGTGCTGTGGTCAAAAAAACATGAGTTAATCCAGGGCCGGTGCCCAATTGTGTGGTGCCACCTTGCCTGTTTGTTTCTACAACGGAACCGTTAAATAAGAACCGATTAAGAATTTTCCAGCCTACCCTGCGGTTCTTAAGTGCTATAGGTGGAAAATATGGGAATTGTGAACAAGGGTACCCTCAAGTTCTTAACGGGTTAGTTCTTAAGGGGTTCAATATGGTGAGGGTTTTGCCAATTCATTTTGGCGTGGTATTAGGCTGCAAAGGAGGCGGGGGGAAGAAAGAAACATATTTTAGGTCCCGAATATTTTTTTTTTTTCAGGTGCAGCTATTCCAAACAGAGCTACAGGCCAGATATTCCACCATGCCAGGGCTTGAAGCTTTATTTTGGCGTGGTATTAATAGGTTGCAAAGGAGGCGGGGGGAAGAAAACAACTTTTTTAGGTACAGGATGGGGCCCCCAAGATAGCGAAGTTTCCTTATAGGTGGCTTAACTATGGTTTATGGTAGATATAACTATAGTTAATGAGAGTTATAATGGTTTGTATTTAAGCCAACTTAGAACTGAGGGGACCCATCCTGTACCGTTTTTTTTTGATTTAGGGGCCCGAAACAAGGCAGCACAGGCAAGCGCTGGCGCTTTGCTTGCTTCTTGCGTGCTTGCTTCATGCTTTCATATATCAATAATCATAATAATCAATGTTTGGTATATTGATACCCGTTAAAGGGGAATAAAAACCAGAGGCTAGAATTCCAGGGCACCCTCGGGTTATTATTTCAATTAGCTGACAGAAAGGGTTGAATCCAGCAATCCAGCCCCTGAAGTTCTTATTGCAGTTCTTAAACAGTGGCTTCACTGTATACACAATGTGTGTTTGTCTTGAAATAGGATACCTATAACTCCACTGGATAATGAAAATTTTCCCATATTTTCATATATGTTTCCTATTTATACCCCATTTTCCCACCCGCGCGCTTGCCCATATGTTCCGTTCCCCAAGATTGGTGGCCCCCTACCCATCCCAGTGATCGTTCGTTTGAAAACTCCGAGGTCAAGAGTTGTTCACAGAAGATTTGGCCAAAGAATATGCCAAGAAAGAGGGTCGCTTGCACCCAGCGAAGCCATGCGAAGCCGTTAGTTTTTTTCGTTTTTTTTGGGTACATGGCATCCAGGCTCGGTAACTCCACGATCATCAAAATGAGCCCTAGACAATTTTGTAAGTGTGGTCTATGTTTCAAACCATCTACAGTAAGGATACCAACCAACTTAAGGGACAACCCCCTGTTGAGAACTCAAACATGAAACCGGGCTGCTTTTGGGTCATGTATTTTCGTGTATCTTCGTGTATCTTGACAGCTGAGGTGTTCTCTTTATCTCCGATGTGAGGGCGAGTAAGGCCGGGCTTCGGCCGGAACATGTTCATACCTACGGAGGATCCACAAATCGTCACTGATTCCAATTTGGTTCCTCAAATCGTTAGCTGAGTTGGTTGAAGTAGCTAGGTTTACTACTGGATGGTTTATGGTAAACATATGTAAACATATCTATAATTTGAATGGGTTGTGAAACACAAACGTCATGACGCAGGACTTGAGGCCCCATACCTTCCAGGGATGGTACAAACAAAAAACGGGCGAGTTTCGGATGGTCCGTGGTGACGGTGTTGATGTTCATTTATCACAATTACAAGGAGATAGAACTAGAAAAGTCCAAACATTTCGATAAATATGATTTTTGATTCACCCCGGTCGATTATGATTTTTGAAGCGGAAGTCTGATATGGCTGATCCACTAGCGGATGTTTATGCGATTTGATTCGTATCGAATATTCTTTGCTTTCTATATGTTGAATCATGTTGAAACCACCACCACCACCAAATATATCCAAGTAGAGACACAGTATCCAACCCCTCCAACTAACATAGGCTTTGCCAGTTGTGGGGGGCTTGGAAGACTACTTTTCTCCAAACACGTGACTCTCAGGGTTATCCTGTTAGGATAGTACCTACTTTTGTTTCTCAGTCAAATCAAAATTTATGTTGGTGAACAATTCCCATGAAATTCATGAAATCGATGGCTTCATAGCCGTCATAGCTCCTAGCCATCCCTAGCCCCTGTTCACAAACCTGTTGAATATTCTTAAATCAGGGAAGAAACATCATATTACTATTATCATTATTACTATTATTATTACTATAACTGGTTGGTGGTTTGGAACCTTTTTTTCCATATATCTGGGGTTCATCCCAAAATGGCCTTATTTCAGGTTAGTGAATTATTATAATTTACCCAGATATAGTGGGAATTTCATCATCCCAACTGACTCAACTGACTTTTATATTTTTCAGAGGGGTAGGTATACCACCAACCAGTTATTGTGGTAGAGCTAATTTCATCAACCCCAATTCGGGATGGTGTTGGTTTTACCAGATGACCACCTTTCCCGGGGCAATTTGTGAACCGCAGCGCCTGAGGATGACGAGTTCCATCCCAGTGTCTTGGTAGCCGCGTAGCCTTGAGGCACCACCTTGTAGAATGACATGTGGGTATGGATCAATACCTATTAATACCATTTTTAGTGGGATGAACATCCATTTACCAGCTATTTTGATGTTCACCAGGGGTACAAGGTTTTGACCCATCCCCATGTCACTGACATGTTGTTCTGGCAAAATGATGATCAATCATGGGAATTTGATGGAATTTGAGATATCGGATACCGTATTAATATGAATGGAACATTCTGCACACTCCTTGGTCATGACCTTGAACCAAGAATGACCCATTCATGTAAATATAGCATCACCAGATTTGAGTTAATCATGTCAGGGGCATGTGATTAAGCCTGCGGTTTTATTAATAGATGGGCCACATAGTGGTGAATTCCCCCCCATATTCATGAACAATGGGGTTATCCTGGGGTTTGCATCAATATGGATTTGAACAGCATTCCTGGATGTGATTCACACAGTGGGGACGTGATCAGCACTGACCAAGTCATACCAAGTGAAGGAATCCGATCTTTTTCACCATGTCTGACGTGGTGACATGATCGAAAGAATGAGAGCCGAGTCTCTGGCCAGTTGGTGATGCTTTTTGCTTGGTGGTTCCTTGATATTTTTTCTGTAAAACTTAAATTTATCTCAGATTCACTCAGACCGCCCCAAAAATGGAAAGGAGTTATCAGTTATCCCCTAGTTTTGTTTGTTGCTTTACAACCACATCGCCTGTTTTTTCCTGGCTTAAAACCCCATCATTAACCCAGTCTCGGTTTAAAAAGTTCCACCCAAACAATGATCCGAGTTGTTAGGCCAAGAAGCGGTGGAAGAAGACATGAAGTTGCCACTCGATCGGGCGAGTGAAGTCGACTGGGCATTCAGTGATTGCCGCAATGCTGCGTGGGCTTAGGGACTTAAATGGACTTAAAGGGCTTATAAATGTGTGTATATATATATTATAATTATATATATAATATAAGGGTTCACATGGGGCGGGTTCATTTTTTGAGGGTTGGTTAAATCCCCCTGAGGTTTGCCTCCATGCTTTGGAAATTCATTTGCAGAGCTTCATGGAATGCTTCAAATGAAGAGGGATTTCACACTATTGAAGATCATTGCATCATATTTACATTTTGGGCTTGGAGTCAACATGAATCCAACTATTGCATGTTATAGCCTATAGCTATCTATTGAGGATAGAGGCAGTATGTGATACAGTATGCATGGTGTTTCATGGTATATTGTTTGGTGTGTTACTTTCTATGATCAAACCTATGCCCAGAGGGTAGTGGTACTGAGCTGCAAGTGGGGTCAATTTTGAGCAGGCGATCTGGAGAATTTCCAGCCGCAAACCATCGCCGACCTCATCTTAAAACCATAATGTGATGGTTCAGATTGGGAAACAGGGAAACCATCAGCTTGATGTGATTTAAAACGCCGTTCAGATTCATGATAAGTAAAGCCCGAGCAAGGAACGAAGCATTCGCCAAAACCGATAATGCTTGATAGTAAACTCCAGGATTTCAAGCATGTGTTTTTTTTTCAGGCTCTGAAGCGAGATTGACATCCATCCAAAGCAGGTCTGTTTCATAGCAACAAAAAAAAGCAGGGTATCCCATGCTATCCTTATAATTTTCCACAAATCAATTCAGGATCACTTCAGCCCGCCATCCACGAGGCAGATGAGTTGGCACCTGCAGATGAAGCCGTTGGCATCGAGCTTCAAGTTTCGTTTGCCTTGGGGTCGCGTGGCGAATCCATCAGGGTTTCCATGATTTGTTCATGAGCGGTGAAGTACCACAGAAATGAAGGTAGCACATGAAAATTACTAAGTTTACTATAGTCTACTTGTATCTAATTACATCTAATTACATCTAGTTACTACCTTTAACAAATTTCCTTTATTACCTTTATCTATACGAGGTTTCACAAAGTAAGGGCTCTTTCCAAACATGCCATTTTTCAGGTCCTGGCTTTGTTTTTTTTTCAGGTCCCGGCAGCACGGAATACCTCAAGGGTCGCATCTATCTCCCAGCTCCTTGGTGAAGCCTTTGCCATGGATTTTTTCATGGCAGGAGAAGGCAGAAAAATCACCAGGGTTACCACAAAAAAAGGGGGCCCCGGTTGGTTGTTGCGTGAACCGAAACGCCGTAAATTTCAGTGGCGAAAAAACTCTGGTTTATGGTAGATATAACTTGATATAACTATAGTTAATGGGGGTTATTGCATGGTTTACAAACCAACTTATAACTGGGGGGCCCATCCTGTAAAAGAGGCTAGAATTCCCACTTTGCAACTGGACACAGATAGACAGATGTATTTTTGTAGTGCTCCAAGTAGTTCTGCATATTTTTGGGGGTTTCTATTACTTATACTTACTTTCATAATCTGTTCCCAGTTGTGAAAGAACATGCTGACCCAACCAGCTCAAGGATTTTTTTCTTGTAGGATGGGCCATGTACCAGCTGCATCTTGCGGCCAGTAACCTGCTCGTTTTTCCCATTTGTCAGTGGGCTGCTTACTATCCACAAAAACCCCTTGGTAAATTAACTTGTTGACCCTGAAAATAACCAATTTTTAGTGGAAACTAATCTTCCAACCCCTATCTGGCAGGGTCTATGTTAATTTACCTGAGGGTACACTCTGTAGTGGAGTCATCCTCCAAATAGCTCGCGTTGGCACATTTGCCTGGGGACCACATTGAACTGGGCAGGATCTGACATTTACGATGTTTGAGTTCGGGTTCAGCTCGTACAATCAACCGTAACTGGGAATGTTACGAACAAAGAGACACTATTGTGAGGAGCCAACAAAATGGGGATAGAAGCATCAAGACTCATCAAACATGGTGACTGCAGCCTTATTTAAACTAGAATCATTATCTTCCGATAGATCAGTTCCGCGCTTCGCATTTATGTACTGCCTGTAAAAAGTGAACCCGATGTCAGTTGGTCAGATCCAAAAAGTGTACACTTTTTACAAATCCAATTCTTCCCATGCTTGCATCCCTAAAATCCAGAACATCCAATTTGATATTTTTTCATGGTATGTTCATGTATATGTTCTGCATAATTTCCCCTAAAATGTCAGTAAGATTTCCCTATGATGGTCATGGAAATCTCCCGAATGAAACTCTCCGAAAAAATCCCTTGACGAAAAATGTCCAGCTCGTCGGAGGTTTGGGGTCCTGAAACGACCACCGAGAGTCGCCTCTTCGTGGAAGGCCACAACAGGGGCCGGACGGGCCACCGGGACTCGAAAGATCTGGATGTTTGATTAGTGGAATACCCTCTGGTAATTTAACGTAGCTATTGAAAATGATCATTTATAGTGGATTTTCCCATTAAACATGGTGATTTTCCATAGTTATGTTAGTTTACCAGAGGGTAAAGTGGATGATTAGTGGATGATATTTTCAAGACAGAGATGGGACTTAAGATTCTGAATTTGAGTATGTTTGAGTTTTTTATTTGAGTCCCGTGATGAGTATGTTTGGATTTTGGAAAGCCCAGCAGAAAGTGGCTGATGGACCTGGCAATTTGGGGCAAGCCTCCAGAAGCTCATAGCAGCCCATGGCCTTGGGATTGCGCCCAGAATCGACAGGTCATGGCCAGAGACTTGGGATAGTAAGTGTGCAACTGATCTGGGCAACTCATGAGATTTGGAACACTTTGGAACTATACATGGTGGCGTCCACCTAGCCAACTAGCCAAGTTGGTTGAACTATATAGCTAGTTAGTTGAATTCTATGGCCCGACCTTTGAACGAAAGGGCAACTGTTGGGTTAATGGTGATACCGATAGTTAGATGATGATAGATGGGGTTATAAAGCTACAAACATCAGGCTCATCAGGCATCTGGGGTCAGCAGCATATGCTGCCCTTCTTTGCAACTCTTGACACGCTCTCTGGGTTCAGATACGCCTGAAGCATCTTTTGGAGCTCTCAATGAGCCAACGTTTCATGCTGCTTGGTGGGTTCCGACTTTTTTTTTCCAATGCCTGTCTTGGATCATCAAGACCAACCGCCGGTCCTCCAGCTATAGATAGCTATGGCATGCTGAAAACACACCGTTACATCAATTTAATCATCTTACATCATTGACCACCCAAAAATATCGATATTTTTATGACACCATCTGTGGGTCAACTTGTGATATTTCGCAATACCTGGAGTATCGCCCGGCGCATCGGTCAGGTGGTGGAGATGATGCACTGCAGAACTATGACAATCAGAAGCTCAGCTCAAGCCACTGAGAGGAAGGAACTCCAAAACCAATTCCTATGCCCTCCGGTAAGCTAACATGGCTATAGAAAATCACCATGTTTCATAGGCATATATTATATAGCCAATATTAAATATAAATGTCCATTTTCAATAGCTATGTAACAAATTACCAGAAAATACTATACAGGAAAAAACTGGTGAAAGGAACTGATATGATTTATGTATATTCATCTTTGTTTTTCCAGCTATGTTTTTCGAAATTGTTTGGAGAGGGAAATTTACAATAGCAAGCCAAGCATGAACCTGTTCCTGGGCAGCTAAAATTCGACCTGACGTTTCAACTCTGATTTGGTGTGCAGATCTTGAACTGGGAACAAATACACCAAAGAACCAAAGGACCCGGTTTCCTGGTAAAATTCTTATGTTTGATGTAGTCAATGTAGTCAATGATGTGCAGAATCTCCATGACCTTCTGACCGACAGACTCAGGAGATATGAACGGCAAATGTTCTATTTCAACACGCATCGACGCATTGCCAAGTACAAGCACGAGTACTTGGAGTATTTCAGGCGCGAAGAAACATCCACGGCGGCGATTTTTTGGTGCATTCCAGGATGACAGTCAGTCATGTCTGGGATCATGCGATTCCATGTTTTTGTGAGGGTGTTTTAACAAAACATCAACAGCCATAGTGCGTACTGTCTAAAAATGTATTGTAGTATATTGTAGTAATGTGAAGGGACTTGAACATGATTATTATTTCAACAAATGATCCTCAAATTCTTGCCCATGGTAGGCGATAGGCAATGCCATTTGCTGTAGAACATGGGATCGACTGGTTCCACTGCCACCATGGTTAGTTGACTGGTTCGTTTTTTAAGATTTTAAGGTTGTAAGTTGTAAGTCATTTGCCACGTACCCAGTTGAAGTAATTTCACCCATCAAAGTAGCAAGTTTGATTCCCACCATAATCCACTATATATATAATTTAATATAATATAATATAATATAATGTAATATAATATCATATAATATAGAATAATATAAAATAATATAATATAATAATATAATATAATATAATATAATATAATGTAATATAATAATATAATATAATATAATATAGAATAATTTTAAATAATATAATATAATAATATAATATAATATAATATAATATAATATCATATAATATAGAATAATATAAAATAATATAATATAATAATATAATATAATATAATATAGAATAATTTTAAATAATATAATATAATAATATAATATAATATAATATCATATAATATA
>Ga0126342_10015631_pt1 | contig 13292 bp, 11 predicted proteins | sample Cyp1metagenome_FD_92528 | JGI IMG/M metagenome (GOLD analysis project Ga0126342, IMG submission 92528) | Coral microbial communities from Lord Howe Island, Old Settlement Bay, Australia - Cyphastrea 1 metagenome | ecosystem: Host-associated > Invertebrates > Cnidaria > Coral ...
AAAATGACTAGCAATCTCCTGAAGAATCAGGTAACGGGGCTGGCCGCCCTCCCCTTTACTTCGTAAAGTAAAACTCAAGGTAGCCCCTCTGGAGCTACCTTTCGTGATATACACATTAAGTATATGTATTACTAAAAGGTTCTGATGATGTCTATTTTTCAACCATGTTTCGCCGCACCCGGATGCGCCGGATGCTCCCTCCAGTCACGCCTTCTTTTCTGGCAAGCGAGTCACCAAGTAGTCACCCGGCCTTGATTTCAAGATGGAGATCCTCATGGAGATGATTCTTATCCTGGAGGTAAACTGATGGGAAACCCATAGGAAAACCATAGGAAAATGAAGGTTTACCCTCTGGTATACGTTTACATAACTATGGAGAATCACCATGCTATCAATGGATAAATCAACTATTTCGACTGGGCAATTTTCAATAGCTATGTTTGTTTACCAGAGGGTACTTTACGTATCTTTACATGGAAAATTAATGGAAACTCCTCCAAGAAAATTATGGGGCTGTTGATGGAGAAATCCTCGATTTTTATGCCATGGTGACCATGGTGTTAATTTTAATGGAAAAAAGAGGAAAAACATCTATGAAATGGCATAAAATGGAAAAACCCATCTATTTATATGGTGTTAATGGAAAAACATTCATGGATGATTTCAAATGGCCATGTTTGCCGGAGAGTTTTTTCTTGAAAGTCACCACGGTGGGTTCTTTCAACTGGGTTAGTCCTAGGGATCTCCTAAGTCATGGGGATTCCCCAACATGGATCGCTTCTAATGGAAAATCCTCTTAAGATAATAAAACATACTCTTAAAATAGATGATTTGGAGGTATCCCTATTTTAGGAAATCCCCAAGTGTGACTCATTCTGCCCACCAACATTGCTTTAATCCAAAATTACGAGTACTTCAACCGTAAAATGAGTGGTTACCTTATTGCGCACAAATATATTTAATTATATAGGACATTGGCGGAACGGCGGAACATCAAAACGATGATGTTGCTTTGAAGCTAGAATTTTAAGTACACCATCCAGAATAGTGTCATTTGACCTATGGTGGAATAGACTTCTGAAATTCCACGATTAGGTCCCCAGTGGTGTTCGTGAATCTCATGGGAACATGTCAGAAATACGTTGAAGTCCAAATGGACAGGTACCCTCTAACATCCTCCAACAAACAACAACGACCATTGAAAATCCTTGGAAACCGGATATGTAAAACCAGCAATGACGAATGAGTGGGCTAGACTAGGCATTGCCGGTATTGATCACTTGGGAAAACTCAGATAGTTTTTGGCGCCCAACTTTTCTCGCAAAATTCAAGCACCACCAAAAAAGATAGAACAGAAAATAGTAAATTGGGTTGCCTGTTCTATCTTTGGGGATTTCTGTGTATATACCAAGGGTGAGTCTTACTCTTACTTCAGATGTGACTTTGGATTGTACCCAATTTCTTCTTGGTAAAGCATAGAGTGCTACACCAAAACGTAGACACATGCTTTCTAATTATGTTGCATGCCCTGCGACTACCAACCCGCACAAGTGCTTTATAAGAACAACAACCTATATATATATATATTATATATATATAGAGTCCTTATTGTCTAGAACGGAAGTTCAGGTCCAAAATAGAATTGAGAACAACTTCAGGTGGCGATATATTTCTGCCAACCGTCTGACAACGAGTCACCTTTCAAAACCTATACACCTAACAACCACCATTGATTCATCAAGGTTCCTCTGTTTTAGTAGGATTTTCCATGACTTTCTTCAGCAACCCCGCCACCTCAACGGCTGCGGGACAATGCTGAAAGGCACCTGTGCAGCAGCCAGGACAATGACGGTTGGTTACAGCCCCAACCAATGGCCCAACCATAGATGTCGTGGTCAAGATGGTCAAGGAATCCATGACCTGGCCTCAGGCTGCTCCTGAATTTCTGAAGAAACAGTCAACGGATGTTAACGGGACACACTCCTGGCACCTGGAATTTTCCCTTGGAGACGAAGTCCATGTCTTCTTCTGTCACCTCCCGGAGGAAAAACTCGTTGTGAAAGGATGGGGCAACAAGGGGCTAAAATCCAGTCAGAAAATGTCAGACAAGGCCGAAAAGTGAGTTCAATAGGCTCATCCTACCAAAGGTTAACCTACAGAACCATACGGAACCATAGGGTTTCCGGGCCGGTGTGCCATTCTTTGAGCAGTTGCTTTGTTCTCACCACCAAAGCCGCAGGTTCGAAGAGTAAAGGTTCACCATATGGTTCACCCAAATTGCAGGGATCCTATGATTGGGGGTCCCTGTTGTTAGAGGAACCATCATAGCTGGTTGGTGGTTTCAACCCCTCTGAAAAATATTCGTCAAATGGGATTAGTGTTCCCAATATGTGGAAACATAAAAAAATACAAAATGTTCATAACCACCAACCATCATAGGATCGATACAAGTGATGCAAGAAGTTTGGCCCATGGACATCTACTATTTTATGTGTGGCTCAAACATCACACGTCGGCAGGGACCAAAACCAGGGGAATGATGGATGAGCATTCACTATGGCAATCGACCAACAAGTCATCCCAATCCACATTGGGATCACTACAGTAAGATACGGAATTCAAGAATTGGTTATTTGGGCGGAAGCAAAGTGGGATAGAAACAGAAGATGTTCGGTACATTGTGATTTTGGAACCAACGTGTTCAAATCTCCAAATTTGCACTGCGTTTGCTCGTAAATACCCCCTTTCAATCAGGCATACATCACAAATTCTTACTGTATCTCAATGGAATGACTATAGGGGAACATCTTTAAGAAACAAAACAAACAACTATGAATTGTGTCGTATAAAATGTATTAAAATGTCTCATCAACATTCCGGCCTTGTAGACCAAGAACATTCCTGCAGTCTTCTCATAAATCTTGAACCCGCGGGCGCGTAGCACGTCATACTTGGGATCCTGATGGAAGCTCCAGGTGGTTGTGGCAGGTGGTAGGCCAATATCCATCTACCACAGACTATAACAAACTTATAGATCTGGGAGAAAAAATGCGGAACTAGAAATCAGTTCAGGGCCTGGGTAAAAATACTGGAATTTTGATGAAATTTGATGATTTCTCTGCGCATCCTGCGCATCCCATCTCGAGAACTAGGCCACCTAGGAATCACGGTTAAGCCGGCAAAGCTATTGTGAATCAGTAGATCCTTACCTCATGACTTAGCGCAAAATCACCATTCCCAGCCCAGGGTACTCTCAACTACTGGTAAGGCAAAATCACACTGGTTCGAATGAACATCATCCGGTTCTCTGTTGTACTGGAGTCAGGTTTATCAAATGATCACCACCAACCATTAAGTCAGCTTCCTTTTTGATACCGGCTCGGTTGAGCACTGTCGAGTCTGTTGATCTTGCAACTGCCAACCCGTACGCAAAGCTTCATCTCAATCTATGCCCCATGGCAGCTAGAAAAACTGAAGATGTTTCCGGAACAATGAAACTCGATACGTTTCGATCATGGACAGCTCCCTCAAAACCAGAGCCAGTGCCGGTTCGGCTACTCCATCCTGGTACCATCTGTTTGTCATGCAAAGGACATGTTTTCAATAAACTGGCAAACTGGGAGGGCTCACCAAACAAGAATGTGAAAATCTATGTGTCTCTTCAAATCTATACTATTCCTCTATAACTATAAATCAATTCTAATCTAAGTCTATTCAAGTATATGCTATTATATTCGTTTCTAGTCCATTCCAATATATTCTATTCAGGACAGGACAGGACCAGACAAACAGACAAACAGGCAGGCAGGCAGACAGGCAGACAGGCAGACAGGCAGACAGGCAGACAGGCAGACAGGCAAACAGGCAGACAGGCAAACAGGCAGACAGAGAGACAGACAGAGAGAGAGAGAGACACACACAGAGGCAAAGGCAGAGACGGAGACTGACAGACTACATAGATTAGATAGATTACATAGAATAGATAGATGAGATAGATTAGATTAGATAGATGAGATGGATTAGATTAGATAGGTTAGATAGAAGAGATAATTAGACAAACAGAGTCGATGGGATAGATTAGATCGGTTAGATCAAAAAGATAGATTTGATAGATTAGATTAGATCAGACAGATTAGATCGATTAGATATATGGATTAGATAGAGTAGATAGAGTAGATGAATTAGATAGACAAATTAGATTAGGTAGAGTAGATAGAATAGAATTGATCTGTCTGTATGTCTGTCTATCTATCTATCGTTCTATCTATCTATCGATCTATCTATCTATCTATATCTATCTATCTATCTTTCTATCTATCTATCAATCTACCTATCTATGTATCCATCCATCCATCCATCCATCCATCCATCCATCTATCTATCTATCTACATCTATCTATCTATATCTATCAACATCTATCTATATCTATCTATCTATATATGTATATCTATCTCTATCTATTGAAATATATCTATCTAAATCTATCTACCTATATCTATCTATCTAAATCTATCTATCTGTATAAATATATATATATATAATATCTATTTATCTATCTATCTATCTATCTATCCATCTATCCATCCACCCATCTATATATCTATCGCTATCTATCTATCTATCTGCCAATATCTATCTACCTATCGATATATCGAAATCTAAATCTAAACCTAAATCTACATCCAAATCTAAATCTACATCCAAATCTAAATCTATCTATCTAAATCTATCTATCTAAATTTAGTTATCTAACTCTATCTATTTAAATAAATATATCTAAATAAATAAATATATCTATCTGTCTATCTATCTATCTATCTATCCATCTATCTCTATCTATCTATCTATCTATCTATGTCTAGGTATATCTGTCTATCCGTCTATCTATCTATCAATCTATCTACCTATCTATTTATCTAATATATCTAAACTAAGCTAACCGAACCTAATCAAACCTAACCTATCTAATCTATCTATTTTATTTAGTCGATCTAATCAATCTGATCTATCTAATATCTAAATTCTATCAATCTAGTCTATCTAATTTAATCCATCAAATCAATCTAATCGATCTAATCTGTCTAATCTACCCAATCTATCCAATCTCATCTATCTAATCTAATCTATCCAATCTATACAATCTATCTAATCGATCTAACCTGTCTAACCGATCTAATTGATCTAATGTATCCAATTTATCTAATGTAATCTAATCTAATTAATCTAGTTGTCCATCTACCTATTTATCTGTCTATCTATTTATAGAAATATATGTGTATATATATATATGTGTGTGTACATGTTATATACCAACCATGTTTGGGATTTTCATCTAATTACATAACATTCATTCTAAATACCTAGATATTTGCGGTTGGCTAACAGCGACGTGAGCTATCGTAGAAAGACTTTAAGAATTTACAATGGGGATGCTCAATCAACCAGTAGAGTACCCAAAAGACAGAAGCCAGTCTTGACGAAAGGGTCTTTCCATCTGATTGCAGTCAACCGTAATTGGTTGCGGGCGAGCACTCAATTTGCAAGCATAGTTTTCTGAAGTCAAAGAAGCAATTACGAGTTGCTAGTGACATTGCATTAAGTGTGTGTGTGTGTGCCAGAAACATCTAAGACATCAGTTTCTGAGTAAGAGCCCATGAGCACAGCGCATAACTGCTGCAGCGGCCAGATTCCATGACACCGATAGCAGCTGTAGCCGCTAGTGCCTTAGTTGTCCTTACACAAAGAACCAATGGACGATTTGTGATCAGCTCTGCGAATGGTGATTTGCAGCAGCCCAAGCCACAAAAGCCCGTCACTTCAAATTGTCCCGGCCTCCAACATGGATTCGAGGATCCATGGGATCGGGAGTCTGTACATCATGCAACTTCTGAACAGGGTTGGGTCATTTAGCGGTGGCTAGTGGATTAGTGTTGCTGGATTGGTCTCAGACTCTGGCGAAAAGCTTCCATCTATATTCAAAAAAAAAGTTACACATGGAAACATGTACTTTTCCCCAGGGACAGCTTCGATGTCTCGAGGGATACGATTTTCCGAATCTGCCTGAGCTTGCTGCATCAGTCATTGCCGAAAGAGTCTTAAAGCTTCTGGCCAATGTTGCCAATGTTGAGTTCATAATGCCATACGTTCCCACATGTGCAAGCAACATTCATACAACGATGCAATGATATAATTGATATTCCTTGGCAGCAATTACTGTATTGCATATTCATCCGGCATATTATTTGACTGGATGTTGCTCTCGGTCCATGTAAGATGATATATATATATGTATACGGATAGTATACAGTGTATATATATGATAGCATACATGCATCATCTGGGTGTGCGTGTGTGACATTGTTGAAGTGTATTCAGGGTGATTGGCTTCAACAATGACCCAATGGTAATTTCGTTGAAAGTGGACAAGGTAAATCTGCACAATGTGTGTGGGCAGTGCGGGACCCAAATCCATTCATGTCCTTTCGCTGAGAAAAACCCAAACTGCCAAACCCCATATTCAACTACCATGGCGTTTTTGAGGCAATTCGGTGGAAAAAATACCCAAATGATCAATGTAGACATCATACTAGACATTGAATTATTGGTATGTAATGGGACTTCCAAGAGTCAACATGCTTCCCATCCCCCGTCCGAAGTATGATTCTCCTGTGCTGCATTTTTTCCATTTGAACTGCATTTTCCCCGCTGCAAGACATTGGCTGCAGTGAAGAAACGGCAAATCAAACAGACGGGCAACACACCACCAGTTCCAGGAGGAATTGAACTATTGGAGAAAAACACACCATAAAATGGTGAAGGCCAATAAACTGCTCCAAGTAGTGGGAGCCATCACTGTGGTATTGGAATGTTTTTTTGAGTTCATGGGTCATGGCTCATATCCGCTCAAGCATGGTTGCCCTCAAGGTCTATTCCAGTCTCATCGGCCGTGCATATTAAACACCCGATTTCATGATATTCAATGAGAATTTAACATCTTTGAGACCATAGAAGGGGGGTGTTCAATATGAATGGGGGATGAGATTCTCATGGATTATCCCTTAGATTGGGATGTCAGATTGTGTCTTTCAAAAATCCGTAACAACTGGTGGTGCAGCCTTCGCTCAGATTGAGCTCCGAATGCTGAGATGGTTGCGCCAGTCAGGACACCTCAAAAAATGCCAAAATCATGCGCCTGGTCGCCTGGCCAATACGCCGTTCATCTATTCCTGGTGACACCGGTGACACCCATATTTCTTCGAGATCTTTGATCAACCCTGGCTCAAAAACAGCCCAAAAACGGCCAAAGGTTCCAATGATCCTCCAGTGTTGAGACCGACTCTTCAAGTTAGGTCAGGAAAAATATGGAAAAACAAGTTCCATTTATTGGTTGAGCAGTTGAGAGCATCACTTCTAAATCATTGGATTTGCCATTGAATGATATTGGATGAGGGTATGCTGGTATACTGGTATACCCGATTTTCAGACACACCCAAATCTTATCGGAACATGCCATGGAATCATCGGTGAAGACAGAATGGACCATCCTAGTACCAGCATGCTGACTTTCTGAATGGCTGCACGTTGAAAGTGCCACACCAAAACCCGATTTGTATGCACTCTAGTAATTTGACATGACAGTGATTTACTAAAACACGGATCATTTCCATATGCCATAGAGTAAAGAGGCACTTGGAACAGCAGTTCCGGCTATAAGTGGATATATATAATGATGTATAACCATACATATGTATGTAAAACCATGGTTATAGGGGTTACTGCATATCCCAACTTATTGCGGTTATTACCACAAGTTATATCCATTGATAATCCTAAGCTGTGATTCCTCGCTTGGACTCATTAGCTTCCGATGCTCATGTTACTTCTTGGGGAAAACAGAATAGGTTTGTCTAAAAATAAGCGGATACCGCAAAACATCCGCAAAACCACATAGTTTATCCTGGTTTTCCCATCAAACATGCAATTTTGGGGTCTCGCCCATTTTTTTGACAAATGCCTGTGGAAACTGTGGGTGGCAATAGAATTGGCATGCCCCATGAATGGAATCCAGAACAAAACCAGTGGTTAAAGGAGTGACGCAAAGCATTGAGCTTTGCTCAAGACTTCATGGTGTCAATAGTCACGACTGGCTGCATCTTAAACATAGCGCATGCAACAGGTGCACATGCGTCTAAGTTGAAATCGAAAGTCGACAGGTTCACGATGCTGAAACGAACATGGGTCGTTTCAAACTCCGCTGGTCGTTCATTGGACAAAACCTTTGGAGCTCAACGAGAATGTCACTGCACGTTGTGTGGGACAAACTGGACTTGGCGCAAACATTGTCAGCAACGTTGGTGGCTGAAATGTTTGTGTTGCGCCGACTGAGCAGGGCTGAAAGTGACCAGTGTTCATTACTTTCCTTCAGGTGCAAACAATTCTATTGTTAGATCTTTCTTTACGTATATCTACATATATATATATATATAATATATATATATATATATACTTGATTATAGTTGTATGGTCTTCACGAGCAAAAAAAACACAACACGTCCACTGATTTGCAACGATGACCCTCAGCTCTTCAGCGAGTCAAAACCTGCTCAGTTGCGTTTTCCCTCCAGCGTATGGAAGCTCCGCTTCATGCTGTGAGAAGCAAGACTCCAGAACTGGTAGTTTCAAGCAGTTCCCCTCGGAAAATGATTCAATATGATTCCAGAAAATGTCTGACATCGGATTTAATACAATGAGGGACATATTTAACTAAGATTTGCAGCAAGTTCAATGAGGAAACTCATGATTTCAGATGGATTTTGGGGCTTTCATCAAACACACCTATATTTCTTCGGGATGGAGGTCAGCAACAAGCTTGGCTGGTTATAACACCTGGATCTCCCTGGTAGTCTAAGGTGGCAGAGAATATTGCGAAACTGTGATGCGCCAAACGGTCCTAAACCCAACCCATCCGTGTCTATCTGGTTCCACGCCCAGATCATGTATGGCATGATCTAGTGTTCATTTAGGTGGCTGAATCATGCATGGATGGTGGATACATACATACATACATACATACATACATACATTACATACATACATACATACATACATACATACATACATACATACATTACATATATATATATATATACATACACACCTATATTATGTATATTATGCATATACATGTATGTATAGTATATAATATAATCTTATGTGTATTTGTATAGTTATATATATATACAATCCTATATGTATATCTATGTATATCTATGTATATCTTATGTATCGTATGTACCTTATGTATTCGATATTGCTGAACTAAATACATATTTCCATGTTCATAATCCAGAAAACACAATCTCAGCTCCTCACAGGCAACCGGAGAGAATCTACACGGGGAGATGAGGCGACGACGTGTCGACCGTTTTATTTTTCACCGCTTCAAACAGATCGCGACCTCCTGTGGCGGACGTGCATCCTGGTGTCGAACTGGATGAAAGTCCTGGAGAAATCTACTGGAGGGCGTGTCCTGTACAGAGTCCTGTAGGGGTGAAGAAATATATACTTAAGATATGTACATGTCCCTATATAAATGTAGTCATCGAAGGAAGTTTAGAAGTCAAACTTCCAGCAATATGGACAGATGAAAAGCAGAGCAGGGAAGAGGCAGAGAGAAGAGAGAGAGTAGAAGAGAGAAGATCAGAGAAGAGAAAGAGTCAGAAGAAAGTAGATGCAGATGCGCGAAAAGGTAGGAAAGTCGCGAAACACTGTGTTTTTCCAATGATTTGGGGCTCCGGAGGGTCGAAAAGTAGGCTCGCTAAAGCGGCGGATGCGCAGACATCTGAGGAGATGAGAGATGAAAAGTTGCACGCCGTTGTGGCGCGAAGTCGATTTCGAAGTGAAAAGATACAAAACACCTCAGCGCCGGACCACTTTTGGAAGTTGAGATGTTCAAAAAGTGCACTGTGGCGCGAAGCACATTTGGAAGTAAAATGTGTTAAAAACTGAGGGGTTCGGAGCAGTTTTGGAAGTTGAGATGACGAAAAAGTGCACGGCGTTGTGGCGCGAAGCACATTTCCAACTCAAAATGTACAAAACACCACATATTCGCGCCACTTTTGGAAGTTGCGATGTCGAAAAAAGTGCACGCCGTTGTGGCGCGAAGCACATTTCCAAGTCAAAATGTACAAAGCACACCATTCTCGGAGCACTTTTGGAAGTTGAGATGTTAAAAAGTGCACCCCGTTGTAGCGCGAAGCACATTTCCAAGTCAAAATGTACAAAACACCACATGTTACTACACTACACTACATTACACTACATTACACTACACTACATTACACTACATTACACTACACTACATTACACTACACTACACTACACTACACTACGCTACCTTCCACTACACTTCACTACATTACACTACACTACACTCCACTACACTACAAATACAACTACAACTACACAACTACACTACACTACACTCCACTAGACTCCACTACACTAAATTACACTACACTACACTACATTGCAGTACACTACACTACATTCCACTACACTCCACTACACTACACAACATTACACTACACTACATTACACTGAATGACACTGCACCACAGATAGACAGGTAGACAGATAGACAGATAGATAGATAGATAGATAGATAGATAAACAGGTAGACAGCTAGACAGATAGACAGATGAAAGAGAGAGAGAGAGAGAGAGATAGATAGACAGATAGATAGATAGACAGATAGACAGGAAGACAGCTAGACAGATAGACAGATGAAAGAGAGAGAGAGAGAGAGATAGATCGATAGATAGATAGATACATAGAAGATAGATAGGTATGTAGGTAGATAGTCAGAGAAAGAGAGCGAAAGAGGGAAGACCTCAAGCGCCTTTCGGTCCATCAGTGGATTCGCTCTGCCATCCCTGATTCACAACAACCAACCTCTCCTATAGGTTTCCTATTTTTGAAACTTCCGCCACCGCCTTGTGCGGTACTACTGGTAACTCAAAAACATGTACAGTATATGTTTAGAATGATAAATTATGCATGTATACATAGCCATGGGTCCGGGTGGTGTGTTTTCTGAGAATATCTCAGAATTTATGAGTACGGACAATGACATTCAATTCTGAGGCAACCACAGATGGACCTACTGATTTTAGGGGTTCTGATATCATACACTGTTAGGGTGCCCGATCATTTGACCCATACGAATAACCATCTGCTCCGTCATGACTGTTTGACATGATGCCCCAGTGGACAACGTAGTGTTTATGGCATGTTCCAACTCGATCCAACTGCGGGTACAATCCCATTTGGAGATCGCGGGATAACATCTCCAATCTCCAGCAACTATGCGGCCTCTTCACCAAACAACCCACCATGGGTCCCTGGCCGCCACGGCCCGCCTCTCCACAGGAAGATGGGCAGAACCAAGGGTGTTGGCACGTTGCCACTCGATGCTCAATTCGCTGATGGTGTCCTCGTCCTCAAGGTCCCAATAAAAATGATCCAAGATGATGAAAAAACGACGAATATGGGGAATCAATGGAGATAGAAAATAGACATATATCATGGCTACAATGGGAAAATGGGGATATGTCCGGGCCAATGCTATGGAAACTATGCAAAACGGCCCATCTAGTGAGACATGATTTACCGCTGATCAAGAAATATCAATATATTATAGCTATGTTAAATTACCAAGGGGTAACGTGATTCAGGGTTGCGCCCAACACTTCACTTACAAGATCGAGAAAATTGGATAAAATTGGTATATAAAGACTGAAATCACCTTTTTTTTTCCTGCTTGTGGTGGAGCAACACTGAGTTTTTTGCAATTTGTTCCAAATTAGTTTGGCCATTTGGGGATAAATTTCCCCATTATCAACCGTCATCTAGGGTGAGGTCAAATGGAGTTGCTATTTACACAGACAGCATGGTTGATTCTCGACAGGGGGTTGATCAAGGCGACTGCTCAAGATTGCACGCTAAGATGGACCCGGCACCAAAATCCGTCTTTCACAGTTGTGTATGTGTACATTAAAGATATTCATTAAAAATATTCATATGTATATGTAAATAAAAACGACATAATATGATATATTATACTGTAATTAGAATATAATGCGGCAAAATAAAATATACTGTAGTATGATATACCGACATAATATAGAATAATATACATCATACGGTATAAAATGTATAATATGTGTATTTTATATGATTTAATATGTGTAATATGCAATAACATGTATTGTCTCAAACAAATGTATCATATAAATATATATATATATATGCATTAAACGCAATGTGTGTACATAAAACACATCTGTTGCAATATATGTACACATAAGTTGTGCAAACGTTCAATACATTTATGTGAACTACTTTGATACACTATATAGAATATATATATATATATATATTACATTTCAACTACTATATGTACATGATACATGTACTACATATTTTGTATATATATATATGCATAGGATATAGATATTACATATACACTTCGTGTATTTAAACATGTATGTATATATAGATACACACATTCAATCATTCTGAGTTTAGATGTATATATACACCGCATATATATACATATTTAAATGTATACAGCAAACAATAAATATATATATATATATTTATATATATAAATAAGTACAATACATACATACATATGTGTATATATATATGAATACTAAATATGTAGTATATGTATATATATATATTGTGTACATATAGTGTATATTTAGTGTACATACAGTAGATATAGTGTATATATAGTGTATATATAGTGTATATATAGTGTATCTATACTTAGTGAATAACTAGTGTAAATATATAAAGTGAAACTATAATGTCAACATATCAAACCATTATATAATATAAGAAGTATAAGATAGATATACGGCATATACATACATTATATAAATACACTTTAAAAATACACTAAATAGATATATACACTATGTAATTATATACACACTACATATACTATATATACTAAAATATACTATAATATACTATAATATACTATAATATGCTATAATATACTATAACACACTATAATGTACTATAATATGCTATCATAAGCTGTAATATACCATAATATATTATAACATACTAAAATATACTATAATTTTCTGTAATATACTATAATGCACAATAGTATACAATAACAAAAGAACATTGTAATATACTATCATATACTACTATATATTATACTATAATACACTAAGCATATAATATAGTATACTATAATATACTATAATAT
>Ga0126342_10015632_pt1 | contig 13291 bp, 13 predicted proteins | sample Cyp1metagenome_FD_92528 | JGI IMG/M metagenome (GOLD analysis project Ga0126342, IMG submission 92528) | Coral microbial communities from Lord Howe Island, Old Settlement Bay, Australia - Cyphastrea 1 metagenome | ecosystem: Host-associated > Invertebrates > Cnidaria > Coral ...
CGAGAAGGTATGCCAAATAGAATGCCAGATAAAATATCAGATAGACTGCCACAAGATATGCCAGATAGAATCCCAGAAGATTTGCCAGATAATATGCCAGAAGATATGCCAGATAGAATGCCAAAAGATATGCCAGAACATCTGCCAGAAGATATGCCAGATAGAATGCCAGAAGACATGCCAGAAGATATACCAGAATATATGCCAGAAGATATGCCAGATAGAATGCCGGATCGAATGCCATATGTCAGATAGAATGCCAGAAGATTTGCCAGTAACAAATCGATAAATGTCATGGTGTGGATCACTCGAAGTAAAGTAATTGGTTTTTTTAAATTAGTTTGATTTTTTTATTTTTTATTTATTTGTTTATTTGTTTACGCGTTTGATTATTTATTTTACAAGTTGAAACCAACGAACGCATTGATGAAATAATGTAAGTCAAATGAATAAACATGGACGGACTGATGTACGACATACACATATGCAAGGCCATAAGGGACCAGCGTTCCATGGCGGAGGCTAGCACAGTGTTGCAACGTTGCATCTTATCCCTTTCTCCTAAATACACAATTCCACCCAGAAAACCCTGGTTTAGTACTGGCCCTATTTGTTTTTGGAGTCCACATGGGGATGGGATCAAATGCGCAAGCACTCACATGTAATAATACCAGATCCAACATGAGTTTTTGCTGCCGATGATATGGACGCAGTTGTTGATTAATCATATATGGCTATACATCATTGTCATCAGTGCGGCAGTGCACCATGACCAACATTTCAACATTGGATTCCTGGATGAATATGAAACATGTCATTGTGATTCATTGTGCCGTATTTCAAAGTGGGGTGCATGTTCGACCCTTCTTTCAAGAGACTGAATTTAGATGGCGTTGGAACCCTCTCGCGCCAAGTTGATGCTGTGATGCCAACTGGCTGCGGGGTTCCTGCTGCGAGGCTTGCTCCCTGAATCAAGGGAACAACGCTGATATCCCAACTGCGATGGAATGGGATAGCGAATGGCTAGTGAAATACAGTTTGATAATGTTTAATACTATGATTATGTTATTTTGCCATACATCGGATGTAATGACCAGTTAAAAACATGGAGGGCATCCAAGATCTGGGGTTGCCACTTTTTACGGGTCCAGAAGTTTCCCTGGTCTCGGCATTGGGTGAACTATGATGGTGGCTGAACCCCGAAGATGTCATTTCAGCAGAGCTTCTTAAATTCGATCAGGATAATGTTTTTTGATGTTATTTGTTGTTTTTCTTTAATATACATATATATATATATATATTTCAATTGAGCAATCGGTTCTTTGGGGAATCTAGAGAGGATGTTCCTTGTTTCTTGGAAAGATAAACATCGCACTGGAATACAAGTAAGCAGCCCCGTTTTTGGTTGCAACCGGTGTGCGCTGCTATGCTCGGGCGTGGTGCTGCATGCCGCAAAAGTGGACGTGTCAGCAAAAGGTGCAAGGGTCATAGCTGGTCTTAATTTTGCTCATGGGATTTAACATGATTCAACCAAGCTCCCCCAAAGGTGACCCCCTAAGAATGTATATATAGACATGTCTAGATGCTCCTTGTTGGATGTTGGTGATGAATATGTTTTTTTTTCATCACTACCAGTCATACCAGTCATGAGTCATGACTTGTTATGGCACCGGCACCGACCGTCTAAACACCTTGTTTGAAACCCTGAATTCGAATCCTGCATTGTGCATATGAAAGAGGCATTTTTGACAGCAAAACCACAAAGAATTGTGCAGCAGTGCAGGTTTGAGCGTTTTGATTGCGAGGCACGCTTTGCCCAATAAAACCATGCAGAATAACGAAGCTAAGTCATATTGGCTGTCAGTAATTGTTTTTAATGTGTTGCCTTTACTGCAGCCGGGATCAACAGGGTCCGGCATGATTCCACAGAAGCGCTCCAAACAACTGCCCGTGAGTAAAGGTCATTCCCATCGCTGCTATCCGACGATGTTTTTGACAGACCCAGTGGCGATTTCAAGAATTCTGATGTTCAATACCTGAACATAATATACGGCACATACACTCTAAGTCTACATATCTTTACATATACGATACGTATACTATACATGTACCATACATATACTATACATATACTATACATATACTTTGCATATACTATACATATACATTACATATACTATACCTATACTCTACATATAATTACTATACATATACTATGTACAAAGATAATGATTCCCATTGACGATATGTGGTTGGGGGTTGAACATAAGACCACTGTCCAAAGATTTTTGTTGCCAAATCTGAGGAAACAGCATGGAAGATGGACTTCTGACCCGACCTTTTTGGGGGCCAAAAGCAGAAACGATGCCAGCTTAACCAGGGGCCCAAGAAAAATTCCACTTTCTTCTGGCTAGGAAGATTCATTCTCTGGGGCCAATCTTAGCAGAAACCTGGTTATGAAATCTGTGAAACTATCTGGCAGAGAGCTGAAGATTCCTCTCAAAACCGCCCTGGGATTGTTGGAGCACTGAGCACATTGCCGCAGTTGTGGCCGATCACCCATGGTACTTTTTGAAGTTCCGCTTTGAAGCACGGGTGGATGGCAGCTGAAGCACAATGAAGGGTTGAAAGAATGCAGAAAACTGGGTGAAGACGTCTTTGTTTGATACTGGAGTTGAGGTACCCAAGAAAACCCCAGAATGGTTTCCCAAACCAGCATTTTGGCTGTTTGTTGCCCAAAAAAAACAACGGAAAGATTCAGCGTATTTTTCCACAGGCTTTTCGGCCGCGGGGGGCTTCGACAACCCATCCTCCAGGCAATTGTCGCAGTTTTCTGCATGTTGGTCAAAGATTGTCAAATCATGAATGTCATAGAATTTAATTTCAACAGAGCCTTATTCATCTTATGCCGACTTCGTGAAGCTGAGTGAACTGCTCAAATTCGGCCAGACATTGTTAGACTGTTAGACTGTTAGACTAAAAAATTGGTTCTTGAATTGTGAAGTGAGACACTCCGCAAAATTGACCCTACTCTCTTGCACCAACTCCAGCTCTTCCCAAATTTCGGAAACAGCTGCTGGATCCATTCCACCATTCCAAACTTGCGGAGTTCGGCGGCAGAGATGGTCAAAGTCAGGCCGCTGCCGCGGAACCTTTTGTAACGACATCAGAAATCTCTGGCGGAACTTGATTGCGCGCTGGATTTGACGCCACTAGGATGCTTAAGGGGGGCGGGATCCCACCCTGCTTACCAGGCCAGGTCAGGAAGTCTTATGTCAGGGCCCAGGATGCCTAGGGCCCGGGTGGATGGTCATAGAATTACATGACTCCATAACTCTGAGATGCTCAGGTTGCAGCTCAGGTTGCATGAATGGCCGGAATCGGAAGCCGATACTCCTACTCCTACTTCATGTTCAAATGTAGATAGTGATATCATGTGATATGTATATAGTCCTATAGTATTCCCATAGTTGGTATATGTTGATATCTGGGATTTTATAGGACAACTTCATTTAGGTCCATACCAAGTACATCTTTACAGCCCCCGCTTGAATCTCCGGCAATGCTTTGAAGGAAACCAGGGGTTTTTGATTCTCAAGCTTCGTCCGTCAGCGGAAGCCCTGAGACATCATGAGGCCAAAAAAAATGCTAATTCTGCGGGAAAAAGTGTTTGGACCATTCATTATAGCGATTTCATGTCCGATCTCACCAGAAGCCTATCAACTGTCTGCAATGCAAATCTGCGGAGGCCTGGAGATCTAGGAGCTGTGAGAAGTAAAGCCAAAATCTGGCGGCATGAATTGGCCTTGTGGTACAGCTGAAAGCCTTAGTGCCGTAGTGATTTCATTAATCCCTTCCTCCTAATACTAACCAACACCCCTATTAATAAACACCTCAGGTAGGTTTTATTATTAGGGTGGTATTTATTATTAGGGAACCACATTAATAAATTTAAATCCTTAATAATAAAAACTAGTTTGTTCGATTTCAAAATCAATTCAATTTCCTTATATAACCCAATTGAAATATTGCCAAAAATTAGATTTCGAAGCGGACCCTATTAATAAAATTAAATCCTTAATAATAAATACTACTGTAGTTTGTTCGATTTCAAAATCAATTAAATTTCCTTATAGAACGCAATTAAAATATTGCCAAAAATTAGATTTCGAAGCGGACCCTATTGATAAATTTAAAACCTAATAATAATAAAAACTAGGTTGTTCGATTTCAAAATCAATTCAATTTCCTTATATAACGCAATTAAAATATTGCCAAAAATTGGATTTCGAAGCGGACCCTACTAATAAATTTGAAACCTTAATAATAAATACTAGGTTGTTCGATTTCAAAATCAATTAAATTTCCTTATAGAACGCAATTAAAATATTGCCAAAAATTGGATTTCGAAGAGGACCCTATTAATAAAATTAAAACTTGGTTTGTCAAGATTTCAAAAGCAATTATATCCTTATATAACGCAATTAAAAAATTGCCGAGAATTGGATTTCGAAGCGGACCCTATGAATTCAACACCTTAATAATAACACCTAGGTTGTTCGATTTCAAAATCAATTAAGTTTCCTTATATAACGCAATTAAAATATTGCCAAAAATCGGATTTCGAAGCGGGCCCTAATAATAAATTAAAAGCCCTATAATCAAAAAAATCAAAATTTTCGGACGGACCCTAATAATAAACACCCCGGGGTTATCTAGTTTTTAGTATTAGGGGGCAAAACCCACAAATGGTAGCTTTATTTTTAAATTGTTTTCTAAAGGGGATCAATTAAAAGTCAAATTGGCCAATCTGAAATTTTCCGAAATTGGAGATGGACTCCTGTTTTTAGTATTTGGGGGACGCTTAGTAATAGGAGGAAGGGATTATTTACATTTCTTGATCATTTGATCATTGCTGCCTGGGATGATCAACCTGCAGTTTCGATATTCAATCACGCGCAAGCAGTCACGTCACCAGTCAACAGGATCAGTCGTGGCCTTCCCGTATCCAGATGATGGATGCGGCTGTGGCTACATTCCCGAGTCGCGTGAAAAAAAGAAGGCTCTTGCTGCAAGGCTTGATAGAACTGATTCACCAAACAGAGCATCACTTCTTCATTTTGCCCTGATACTGCATGAAAAGTAATGAAAGGTAGATAAATTGAATTGACCCAGGGATACAACATGTGTAATGAGGATTTGATATCGGAACATCCCTTGACATCGTTTTGGACACACCATAGGGCCTTGAGGGTGACTCTACGAAATCGCCTCAGGCACCTCCCCATGTCACTCACACCAACATCACCAGCCTTCGTTTGAGCTGGACCGATGGCCTGGGATGGCCACCGATGTGTGTTTTCGGTCACCCTGATGACCTGATGGCTGTTTTTCCATCATTTTGCCATAATTTGCCCACTTTTGAGGGTGCAACATGGGGCAACCAGGCTGACTTCCACCAGTTACTTGCTCAGGTATTGAGTGTTACAATGGCATACAATGGCCATATAAACTCCCGGCAGGCAGGTGCCAACACCAGGGTCATATGCGGGTATGGATCCAAACTGGATCACCATCCATCATCCAAAACATGGGATCCTTGAATGCGTCAAAAACATTCAATAACCACTTAATAAATTATCATGTCAACCCTGGATGAATCAACATGAATAAAACATAATAAAACCATATAAAACCTGATTGATTCCAACAAAATTAGGCTTCCCCCCAGCAAAGATCATTTGCTAAAATGGTGGAAGTGCAGTTCATGTCTGAGGTGGATATTATATATCCATACATAGTGATAGGGGATAATTATCCCAATTTGTGGAGTTTAAATTCCCATGGTTCTACCCACAAGTCGCCTCTGGCCTGCACTCTCGAGAAGTTATAGAAAAATAACATCCCACTAGTACTAAAATATTCATAAATCACTTCTTCTAATCTACTTGGTTGTGTTCCCCTCAAGTAATCTTAAGTATCTTAAGTACAGGTCGCAGACCTCCAAATGACCTGCTCCACGTCCAGGATGCATCCGCACAACGGCGGGTCCGAGCTCACGAACTTCTGGCTCCGCTGGTGGGAAACCGCCCCTCGGATCCGAATGATCGCAATTCCTCATCCAAGTGAACGAATTACCTGGAATGCGTCAGTTGCCTATTTGTATGATCCTCTTTGAGCTCTTTTTTTGTCACTGTGCAATTTTCGGACGAAAAACGTAACTTTGTCGGAGGTTAGCCATCGCACAAAACGCAAAGTGGCGTACATATCCGTAAAAGTTGCGTAAATTTGCCGTACGAATCGTACGCCAAACCGTGACACCCAAAATTGTGCACAGTGACGCAGTGATTAAAAAAATGGTACACCATGCTTTCCAGGTACTATGAATATGTAAGAATTATTATCAAGTATTATGATGTACCCTGAATTTGTACAAGTGAATCAGTTCAACATGTTTTAATCCATTGCAACTTGCTGGACATTTGAAACGTTGCGCATGGTCAATAGTTGGATTGATTGGCAGGGTCCCATCACACGTTGCCAAGGTATTTGTCTTGGCACTTTCAACAAGTGACCTGCAGGCATACATAAACTGCACACATTGGCCATTCCCTGTGCCAACTGAAATGATCCTGGATGAACCTTTGTGACAGGGAACTATGCAATTTGTAGGTTTTCGTGACTGCAAAATGCCCATTTATAGTGGTTTTACCCATTGAAAATGGTGATTTTCCATAGTTATGTTGGTTTACCAGAGGGTATATATATATATATATATTTGTTAAGACATGTTAAGACCACGTTCGTTTGGAGGAATTGCTCCTGAAACACATGTAGCCAAGGATGCAGCAGGTAGACCGGAATCTATCCGAGTCGGGGCCTCAACAGCTTCTGGGTTGTGGGTCCAAACTTGTACCCCCAAAATGGCTAGGTAAACATCCAAACCAAAGACTAGTTCTATTCATTTGTTTGGGATTTTGGGGTGTTGACGTTTTGACTCACATACTCATATTATATCAACATTAATCAAGATATATATATATATATATATCAAGATTATCATACATACTATCATACTCACAAAGAAATGGCAGATACAGAGCCAAGTTGCCCCAAGAAAGATGTCGCTTGCGGATAATGAATGAATTTGACATGGCAGCTTCTTAAGTTCACCTATTAGGAACAAAACATGTCTATTGAGGGTTTGCCCCCTACTGTACCCCCGAAATTTGCGAAACTTCTATCTGAAGTGTCAATTGGGTAGCTCAATTGAGAAGAGCCATCCTCATTTGGAACCATGAGTCAGATTCTCCAGGTAATAAACACGGCTTTGGGGACTCTTTGTTGTCGATATGTAGATTAATTCTATATTGAGTATATATAATGATATTATATATATATATATATATATATTATATATATTTAATATCATATATGTATATGAGGTAGTAAATGTGTACATATATACACATACATGCCTATATAGATCTAGATCATTTATACTCTATAATTTTAATGATACACCGGGTCACCGTGCATGTTTCGTTGAAGTGTTGAAATGTTACAGTAGGTTGCCATCAAAATGGCGAGAGAAAACGCACATATCATGTTCCAATCCTTTTAGGGTGCCCTAATTCAGGTTGCCACCATGCGGTTGTTTGTCATCCTGACCCGACATTAGCAAGGAAAATGATCATTGTCATCCTGACCCAATAATATCCCATGTAATATCTAGATGTATCCAGATCTTTGGGCATGGTCTTGCTCAAGATGCTCACGAGATGCGGTTGCCAGGTCTGATTGGTGACCATGGACATCAGTAGGGATACATTTATGTGTATATATATACATCACAATGTGGATATATTGTGGATATAAACATACGTATATGTATAGTAAATTGCATGGTATATATATATTTGTATATATATATATATATCTTATGTGATATGATTATATCTAAAATATACTGATATCACATACCGAAGTTAACAAACTCTTGCTGGCCCACTATTTGAAAACGGTTTGCTGACTCTTTCGAGCACCGGATTTTCACAGGAACAGTTCATGGATCGAATCGAGCCTATTTGCTCCTGAGCCTTCAAAACTGACCCCCCCTCCCAAATACTTAGATATTGAATATTCACCCTTATAAAATCTTATAAACGTGGTTGTTGGTGCTTAAGATTCGCCCAAAACATAAACCCTTCGACCTTTCGGATGTCCACTGGCCTGAGGACTGTGGGGAAATGATGGTCAAAGGTAAGCGGCGCTTCATCTTGGTGGTGGGGAGAGCTCAGAATTTGTTTTTTGTCATTCCCCACCTGCCAGGTGAGGGTTGTTCGATTTTATCAGAGCTGTTCTCCTCATCCTCCTCCTCCTGCTCCGCCTTCTCCTCCTCCTCCTCCGCCTCCTCCTCTTCCTCCTCCAGCAGTTTCTCCTCGACCATGTCTGCATCAACTTCCACGTCCACTTCCGCCTTGCCAACTCGTCGCCAATCTCTTCGCCAACTTCCGCGCGCAGCGGGCACTGCTGGACCTCAACTGCCAGCTTCCGATCTGAGTGGGCACGGCTGGACCTCAACCGCCAGGTTCTGAGCGCAGTGGGCACCGCTGGACCTCAACCGCCAGGTTTCGAGTGCAGTGGGCACCCCTGGACCTCAACTGCCGGCTTCCGAGCCCAGTGGGCACCGCTGGACCTCAACCTGGGACCTTCAGAGCTCAGTGTGCACCGATGGACCTCAACCTGGGACCTTCCGAGCTCAGTGGGCACCGCTGGACCTCAACGGCCAGATATAATGCCAGAAGATATGCCAGATAGAACGCCAGATAGAATGTCAGATAGAATGCCAGAAGATTTGCCAAATAGAATGCCAGATAGGATGTCAGAAGATATGCCAGAAGATATGCCAGATAGCATGCCAGAAGATTTGCCAGATAGAATGCCATAAGATATGCCAGATAGAGTGCCAGAAGATATGCCAGATAGAATGCCAGATCGAATGCCAGAAGATATGTCAGATAGAATGCCAGAAGATTTGCTAGTAACAAATCGATAAATGTCGTGGTGGGGATCACGCAAAGTAAAATATGTTTTTCCTAATGTTTTTTTGTGTTACTCTGATTTGGGAGTAGATGGCATTCATTTTCTGGTTGGTCTTAGGGGCGCATTTGGGACGCTGCATGGGCGAGGCCATCTATATACTTTCAACGCCATGTGATGTAGTGCATGTCTCTTGTAGCATGCGTAGTTAGAAAACCAGGTTGGAACGATCGTGAGTTGAGGTATATTTGTTTGCTTTCGTGTTTGTGTTGGTTTGGTGTTTCTCTGGGATCGCTGCAGACATGAAATCCATCCGTTGACTCCTGACAGCCCTTGCTGTGTTTGTAAGACACTGTAAGCCTAGACTTTGCATTGAGGCATTTTGAACGTTCTTCATAGCCCCATCCAATCCTTTCTCCCCAAAGCAGGCGGTTTTCAGTCAGTTTTCTCTCTTATCCCGGTCCAAGGATGGTCTGCAAGCACGGAGAACCTATCAATTTCAGGTGCGCACGCGGCGCACACGGATCGGATGGTTTGCCAAATGTCCCATCGTGGGATGATCTGCCCCCCGCCCAGTTAGCTGCTGAGAACAAGATGGGTCTCGGCCAGTGCGCGGCAGCGCTGTGCGGCATCTGGGTGTCAATCTGCAGAGAAAATCCTCAACTTCGGTCTACATACACCCAAAAATGGAGATTTGATCGACTTGAACTTGATTTGGCAGATTGAACATCTACCTGATTTTAGCATCAAAATGTGGGCAAATCTTGGTATCTTTGGTGAAAGGTAACTTTTCGTGACCATGTTCCAGGCATTTTGATAGACTATGATAGACGAATATACGAAATCCTAGCAAGCATGACTTTCTTGATTTGAATTTAAGATCAGCAGGAAGTTTAAATCACTTCTAGAACATGATTCCAAGCATGGTTTGGGACTGCTTTGGCGAATCTCCAGTCAGAATCGTTGAGATTGTTGCTCCTCATGCACAAAAAAATGATATGTTTTGCTCAACCTGTTTGGTACAGATTGGGTTTTAAGAACTTTGATATCGTGTCTTATATTGTCTTATCATGTTTAGGTATTGAACATCTTCAATTGTTCTTGTTTGGGTGATCTCATTGAAACCAGGTACAGTGAACCTTCGAAACCTGCAAAGACCCTGGACCCCGCACTGCCATTGGCCAGGGACCCTGGACGGGCGCTGTCATCAGTTGCAACCAGTGGGATTGAGACATTTTTCGCCCTCCGCTTCACTCTCCATATTTCATATATTATATATAATTATATTTATATATCAAATTATTTTTATTATTATTGATATGTTTTTTATTTTACTTATATATTGTTTTTCAAATTTCTGTTCCTGTCCTCATGTGGATTCAGGCATGCCATGTATTTCATACCCATGCGGTGCTCAAAAGTCGGCCAGCCACAAGTTGACCCCCAACCCTTCGAGGCCCCGGGAAAACCCATCGGAGTGCGCTGCTCCTTCAACACCGTGTGACAGCCAAGTACGAATGGATGTGGTAGTGACAAAGGTTGCTATTTATAAAGAGATTGTACAACAGATACCAGTACTACCGCACAAGGCGGTGGCGGAAGTCTCAAAAATAGGAAACCTATAGGAGAGGTTGGTTGTTGTGAATCACGGATGGCAGAGCAAAGCCGCTGATGGACCGAAAGGTGGTTGAGGTCTCCTCTCTTTCTCTCTTTTCCTCTCTCTTTCTCTCTCTCTCTCTCTCTTTCTCTCTCTTTCTCTCTCTTTCTCTGACTATCTATCAACCCTATCTACCTACCTACCTACCTACCTATCTATCTATCTATTCATCCATCTATCTATCTATCTTTCTATCTAATACTATACTATCTAATACAATACTATACTATACTATACCGTACTGTACTGTACTGTACTGTCTGTCTGTCTGTCTGTCTTATCTATCTACCTATCTATCTACCTATCTATCTAACTATCTATCTATCTATCTATCTATCTATCGGTCTATCTATCTATCTATCTATCTATCTATCTGTCTTATCTGTCTTATCTGTCTGTCTGTCTGTCTGTCTATCTATCTATCTGCAAGCTTGAAAACGAAGCTATTCTGCGAGACTTCCTGAGTTGTTGAACTTGACAACATCAAACACGCAGCAATTCAGCGAGACTTCCTCAATTTTTGCACTTGACAACATCAAAAACGAAGCAAGTCTGCGAGATTGCCTCATTTTTTGAGGTTGGCAACATCAAAAACGAAGCAATTCTGCGAGACTTCCTTCAAACATGGAAAGTTGAGTGCAGAGCTGACGGCCTCGTACCAATAAGTTTTGCGATTTTTTCGACTCCACCTGTCTTAAATACTGCGCTTGCCACTTTTGACAAGGTGCACAATCCCGTGCGCCTGCCACGCGAAACGACATCTGAACGTCCAAAAGTGCTCCGTACCCGTCAGTTTTTTGCACTTTTGACTTCGAAATGTGCTTCGCGCCACAACGGCGTGCACTTTTCCGACATAGCAACTTCCAAAAGTGGTCCGGAGCTGGTGTGTTTTGTGCATTTTGACTTCGAAATGTGCTTCGTGCCACAACGGCGTGCACTTCTTCGACATCGCAACTTCCAAAAGTGGTCCGGAGCTGGTGTGTTTTGTGCATTTTGACTTCGAAATGTGCTTCGTGCCACAACGGCGTGCAATTTTTCATCTATCATCTGCCCAGAGACCTCCGCACCCGCCGCTTTAGCGAGCCTACTTTTCGACCCTCCGGAGCAACAAATCAGTGGGAAAATACAGTTTTTCGCGACTTTCCTACCTTTTCGCGCACCTGGATCTGCTTTCTTCTGAGACTTTCTCTCTTTTGATCTTTCTTCTCTTCTCTTCTCTGACTCTTCCCACCTCTGCTTTTCATTTGTCCATATTGTCGGAAGTTTGACTTCTAACTTCCTTCGATCAATGTACGTATGTAATATAAATCAATATATGTAATATTGCATTTATATTGTAACTCAAAAAAGTCAAAAAGTTGGATCCTACCAAAATAATGATATATCACTGCCCTATCCTTCCGCGATTTAATTTACGCATCATGATTGTATATTCTTGTGCACCTAAAATCATGCACATGGGGGCTCAGGAATTCATTGTTTGCGGATTTGGCGGGCTGGATTGAAAGGCCTCTTATTCACATCCATTGGTTGGGGGGGGGTGAACCTCAACCATCATCGGTGATTCTTGGCTGAAACCCCGTTCTAGTTAGGTTGGTTAAATTTCCAGAATCCCAATGTTTGGGTGGTTCAACGGTTCAACCCCAACCTGTTGGTGGTAAGTCAGTCAAATTTCCGTTTTTATTGGTGAGACCTGCTGTAAGTGACATTTATGTAAAAACACTTGAGAAGAACATCGATTTCTGCAAATATGTCAAACCTTGTTAAACCCTTTCCCACTGCAACTTTGACTGCATGACTACCTGACCCGTCGCCAAGATCACCATGTTGTGGACTCCATCCGAGTCCATAGGCCACAGCCGGATGGGGTTTTCCCGCGAGAAATGGTGCATGCTCCATGGAATAAAACATCTATCCATATCTATCCCAAAGATCACTGTGTAGTGTAGGTAGTTGTCTTGGTTGCATTCAGGGGTGGTCAAGATCAAGGACGCCATAATTTAGCCAGCACCTTGGGGATTTCAGCCTGGTCACCTGACACCAGGGGATGAGTTTCACCTGATGTCGGTGCCAAATTTACAGCCTCATCAGAAGAATCCCCCCAAGAGGGGTACATCTGAATTATTCCAATTGGATTGTCTAATGATGGATTCCATTGCCTTAATATTAAACACCTTTGAAATGGTCCCAAATGCGATTTCATTCCCTGCATCACTATGGTTTCTAGGGTGTGTTTATGAATGAAAAGGCATTGGTCATTATACGTCGGTTTATAAGCCCTAAAAAGGATGCTGAAAAGTGTTTCCAGGATGCTAGGCCGATAATGTTTCGTCCATAGTTTACCATATTTTCCAGGATTCCAACTCTTCTATCCCAATGTATGTATATATATATATACATATTATACATGCGTGTGTGGATATACACACAGACATACATACATACATTACATTACATTTACACTTACACATCCCCGTTGAAATTTCCACTATGATTTGGTGGGCCTTGAGGCCCTTATAAACTGGATTTCATGGGGCCATTTTATAGTGAAATTAGGTCAAATACACTACCATTTTATAGTAAACCACCTCA
>Ga0126342_10015633_pt1:2500-13291 | contig 13291 bp, 6 predicted proteins | sample Cyp1metagenome_FD_92528 | JGI IMG/M metagenome (GOLD analysis project Ga0126342, IMG submission 92528) | Coral microbial communities from Lord Howe Island, Old Settlement Bay, Australia - Cyphastrea 1 metagenome | ecosystem: Host-associated > Invertebrates > Cnidaria > Coral ...
TGTCTGGTTGGTGGTTTGGAACATGAATTTTATTTTCCATATATTGGGAATGTCAGTATGCCCATTGTTTGTTGATATTCCCATACCCACTGAACATGCCCCTGCGTAGATGATGAAGGTAAGATGATGTAAGATGTGCATCCTGGTCGATAAAAGATCACACATAACTCGAAATAATCCCATGTCCCCAGTATTAAACACATCCCGAAGCCGTGGGTTTAGTAAGAGGATTTAGACATGTATGTGGGACCATTTAAGGATTTAATGTGTGGGTGTTTCGTGAATCCCGGGCGTAGCCTGGCGGCTCCGAGGAAAAGACCCACTTCCGACAGCTCATGGAAAAATGTCCGTTGCAGAGGACAGCTCATGGCGGTGGTGGCATGGTTGGTCTAGGACTGTTTGTTTCCAGATGTTTCACTAACATTTCATAACATTTCATTACGTGAGTGTGTCTGAAAATGGGGTATACCATGGTATACCCCTCAAATGGTCATGGGGAACATGATGGTAGACTCTGGTAGACCATTCCGTTTTGGGGTATCCATTCAGGTATCCTATTTTCAGTCAAACCCATGACTGTCGCGGGCCCTGGGTTCACGGTTACAACAAACTCACGTCGCGACCTGGAAAAAATGGTTATGTAGTAAGGATAAGTATCCCCATTGTGGACCTGAAATTTCAGCTTAGTGAATTATCGCAGCTTGCCAGGTGCATTTGGGTATCAGAATAAAACCTTGCTTCTATCCGTATAACTTCGTGAGGACAAAGCAGGCCACATCATATCTTCGATATGTTTGAGCTATAAGGCTGTAGCTCAACGTGTCTCAAAATCATTGACTATTGTTGTGAAGTTGATCAGATTGTGGACTATATGAAGATACCCTCTGGTAATTTAACATAGCTAATTAACAGCTGATTCGCCTATTCCAAATGGTGATTTTCCATAGCTATGTAAACGTTTACGACAGGGTAATATCAGATCAGTACAGTGATCTATGCTCAGTTCAATCCCTAAGATTGGATTCGAACCCCAGATCACTGTTGTTAGGTGAAAACCGGCCGCCTGAGTGTTTGAGCCAAACCCTTCTTTCACCAAAGTTCTGAAATAAGTAGACATTAAACAAAACACAATCATATGATGTGTTTTTGGTTACATTCGCTGTCCTCGTATTTAAGAAGCTAAAACTGAGTCACAATTAAACCCTTTAAGACCCAATATCAGAACTCTACTCAAGATATGGATTTGTCTTAAAATCGGGCACCCAAATCCAGTGATCTTCAGTAAGATGGGTGATATGTGGGCATCCCTCATTGGCAAACTCAAGCATCATCTTGTTTGTTTCTATCTGATTCTATATCCCATGATATCCCATTTACCTCGAAAAATCTCGATGGTTTGTTCTATGCCACCATTGTCGTTGGTTGAAGCCCCATTCAGAGTATGTTCGTCCCAACAAACATAGAAAAGTGATTTGCCACGATTTTAGTATATAGAATATGGTACAGTAGGATATCGCTTCTATTTGTTTGTGGAATTGCTAGAAGAATGATTCATTTTGTTCTACCCTCCCCATGGCTAACATTGACCCTGCCATCAGTCAGGGGAAGATTACTTTCCATTAAAATTCGGCGATGTTGAAGGGCATGGGGGATGATATTTCATGTTGTCAGATAGGAAGTGGTTTATACGTCCCTATTTTGAAAAAATATATGACCCGGATTCGAACCTATATATTACTATAAGCCACATATATACGTATACATATATAGATAGATAGATAGATAGATAGATAGAGATGTAATCATGAATACTGTAAGCATATATAATCTTATATGATCCCACCCCCAATTCATTTTAAACAGCCTCATTGCATGGTCCCAACTCTGTGTTTTCATCCCCTACATCCACCATGTTTCTGGGGCGAAAACGATGGAATGGGCGCAGGATGTGGCATGAGCTCTATGAGAGCTGCGACTTTGCGAAGCGAAACGCGGAGATTCAAGAGTACCCCAGCAGAAATTGGAGCTCACCCCTCATTTTGATGGGGAGATCATCTAAATTTATAGGGATTCAATAGGATTTGTAGGGATTTATAAATATTTATAGGGATTTATAGGTTTTTATTGGGGTTTATCGTATAGGGATTTATAGGTGTTTATAGGGATTCATAGGGGTTTATAGGGGATATGATGGGGATTACCCTCTGGTAAACAAACAGTTTGCTATTGAAAATTGCCATTTAGTTCCTTGATTTACCCATTAAAAATTGTGATTTTCATTTTCAATAGTGATTTAAAAACGACATCATTTAGTTATTTGATGGTGGTCTGGTATTAAGGAAGGTATTGAAGCAAAGAATGGGGGGAAAACATAATGAGCAATTTACGAATGAATTGTGATACTGAACGTTACCCAAATTCCTGCGAAAAACCTTGGATGGGCACTTTCGTACTTCAATATCTTACTAGTTTATTGGGATTTTAATATACGTGTAGACAACTGTATATATATACATGTATATGTGTGTATATATTAATCCGCTGAAACAATTTGTTTATGAAGGATGTCCAAGATTGGTGATGATCCATAGATCCATAAAGCTATTTATGCATTTACATATACATATACATATACATATACACATACATATACATTGACATATACATATATATATATATAGAGATATATAGATATAGCATTAAACCATCCAGTTTAGATTGTGAATTTTTGACCGCCATTTTGGGACAACCGAATTGCTTTGCGCGCAAGGTTCAATCGCCAGAATCGATGGCGCAAGTTGGGTCCTGAGACGCGTTGGCGGGGAAGCTCCAGCGAACTGGCCAACAGTACACTGATGATGCTTGATGCATCTACCCTCTGGTAAACATACAAAAAGATATTGAAAATGACCATTTATAGTGCGTTTTCCCATGGTGATTTTCCATAGTTATGTTAGTTTACCAGAGGGTAGCCAAACTCCAAACTCCGCGTCAAAAACCATCCCAAATGTGATTCATCCATATGAATTACTCAGCTTTCCCAAGATCGAAGATTGAACACCCAACACTCGCCGGCACCCGCCATGGGAGCCGACTTGACTTGATCATTGGCCAACGAAGCCACATCATACTTCTACCTGAACCATCCTAAACCCTCCAAGTACCCATGGAAATTGTGTTTTATCCCGTAATTCCAGTGTTTCCAGTGTTTTTTTAATGGTTTTTTACTGTTTTTTGGTGTTGGGTTTAGGTAGACCTGATCTGTGAGGCGAGGCATTGCACAACTCCCCACGAAGTTCGGCATCAGTTTTACGGCCAAGTTCATGAATCAGGCAGCGAAAGAACTACGGTTCTTGCAGCGTGGTTCCGTGGTTCATCAATGGCAACAGTTATCTAGGTCAATCTTAGATGGATACAAACTAATCACTAATCCTGACTAGTCTTCTGGTATCAATGGGAATATCTACGTTCACCAGCAAAGAATTTGTCATTTTTTGCAGGGTATCTAAGATTGGCAATAGTTATCATCATAAGAAGGGGATACAATATTCAATGTAGATAACCATTGGGATATCATCGAAATGTATGTGAATATCCCCAAATATCCCCATTGTTGGTACAATGAAGATAATTAATATTGGGATAACATTGGGATAACCATAATATCCCCATTGGGATAATATCCCAATAGAATGGGATACAATGGGGATATCACCCACAATGGGGATATTCACAGACATTTATCAACTATGGAGATATAAACATTGCTTAAACATGGCAATTGGAAAATTGCCATTTTTTGTGGATGATTCTCCGGTGAAAACCTCCAACAATGGGGATAATGATAGATCAATGGGATTCCAACAATTTTATGGGGACTGAAAGAAGAATGGGAAACGTTTGAAAGGAGAATGTGGATTGTGGGCTGTCCAGGTAGAAAAAGCTCTTTGGACTCTCGTAATTTCTTCTCCTTTCGGTGTCTTCCCTTTGTAGATCTCTCTCTCTCTCTCCCTCTCTCTCTCTCCCCCTGATGGATTTGTTATGTAAGTAAAACTAAGGGGACAGTACCCATGTTTGGACACTTCAATAAAATCGTATGAATGTGTTGGTTGATTTTGTTTCCATCCCCACCATTGCTGCTTGTATTATACTTGTAGGTTCTCCATGATAGTGCCAGTATAGGTCTACATACACTTCTGATAAACTGAGATAGAACCCCTGAAATGCCTGATGTTGCTATTAAAACTTACCATTTTGGATTCTGCTTGGTAAAATCCATCAATAAATCCCCTGTCAAGTTCGCAGAAGTTCGACAGGCCGGAGCATTGGTTCACATCTACACAGATGGAACAGCTGGATTCTGAGGTGAAATATGAGATATTGATATTATGATGGGTATATGATATGTATACAACAGTACATGAGAAAAAATACCAAAAGTCCGGGTGGTATAGTGGTGGTTATATAGTGATTATTTATACTATAAATCGGTATATAACATGATCGTAACTATATACCCGTCATGTTTACGTTTCTTGTTTTTCTTTCTATAGTTATCTTAGTTGGGACGATCCAATTGATGGGATACTCACCAAGCCATTCGCCTCCAGTCCAGAGCAAATGTTATGGAAAATGACCCAATTGGTTCGATGATTTACCAAACATTGGGTTTTTCATTGCTATTCTGAAAGCACAAAGGTTTCTTTTGGATCCAAAATTTTGATGCTTAAACTTGTCAGGATTTTGGGTCAAACGCGGCCCCGCATGCCACACCTAGGTCTTATTGACCCACGGAGGAACTGAAATGGGTCGGCGACCATGGGGTGGGAGGGATCACCTGATTGGTTACTTGAAGATGGAGGTATAAACCAACAATACAATGGGAATATACCCTCTGGTTATTTAACATAGCCGTGGAAAATGGCCCATAGAGATAGATGATTTTCCCAGCTATAAACCTCCATTGAGAAGGGATTTTCCATGGCTATGTTTAATAACCAGATGGGAGCATCGAATATAGTGGGATATATCATGGAATACTAACCCAGCCATCTGATGATTGGGTGTGTCTGAAAATGATACTCCGCTGTTCATGGCTGTTTTTTCACTATGAGAAAATGATGATTTTTATCCTGGGATGATAAATCGTCGCCCATTTTCAGACAAACCCATCCCCTCAAAGGGTGTCCTTTTTGTCATGGTTTTGTTGGTGCCGGAGTTCATAGCGGTCCAGGTCTTATCGTAGCGGCAGCGGTCACCAATCAGCATCTCCATCTCCATCATGTCCTCTCTTTGTGTCCAGCATAAAAAAAAACTGGTCCCATCCAAGGTAGAATCTAGACTCTGTAAAATACGGTACCCTCTGGTAGATTGACATAGACCCTGAAGATAGCTTAGTTTTAATGGAGACGAATCTTCCAACCCCTATCTGCCAGGGTCTATGTTAATTTACCAGAGGGTAAAATATGGTAAAATCTGGTCCCATTTCTCCCTGTTTTTCAGTGAAGATCCGACCATTTCTTGGGACCGATCGATCCGATCTGTTTTTGAGCTCGTCAGATCGGAAGAAAAATGCAACAGATCATGTACAGTAATGGTCATACTGTGGATGGAAGAAATCCCGCACCAGTTGGTAAATGGGTTTCCCATTATAATCCCATCATTTCCAGTGTTTCATAGGCACCTAATAGTTCCCAACTGGTGCAGGATTTCTTCCATCCACAGTATCACATCCCCGTTGTATCATATTGTACAGTGTGGTTCCCCCTCCAGTTATGTTTGTTGGTGGCTCAAAACCCTCATGAACGAAATTGAATATCATCGAATATCTACCTGTTCAAGCCAAAAGTTATTGGAAGATTGACCATGATTGACCAGTATATAGCTATCTAAATCCCATTAAATCAGCACAAATTCACCTTTTTAAGTCACCTTTTTCACCATTAAATCACCCTTAACCCACCATGAAATCCCATGAAATCCCCTTTGAAACGCCATGAAATCCCCATGGGATTGGTGAAATCCTCCTGCTCGAATCTAAGGCCAGGGTCTCCACACAAAGATCTGTCAGATTGTGGTCCCAAAACCCGGTACTGCGGAGATGGCAGATGGCAGATGTCAGGAGTATAGCTTGATAGTTCTGGTAATTTTTGCGAAGGATGAATAGCTGTATGTATATTGTGTTGATATAAATATATATATATGTACAGTTTATATTCTATATGATATTCTTTAGGAATGTATATTTTTAATGTATGTGTGTATATATATATATATTGAGATGAATGTGGGAAACCCAATGCCATAAACCTACCATGACTGATGCTGGATTATAGCAGCCATAGAAATGGTGGTGACTTGGGGATGGTTTATTATTGGGTTTACCACATTTGTGTATGAATATGGTTGATTAGTATATACATATAATCATTATAATCATATATATATGTACATATTCATGATTATTGATATATACTTTGTAATACAAAGGATATATTACAGTATATGAGAATGATATAGAATAACAGTAATAATACAATAGTAGCAAGAATACACTGATTATACATTCATGGTGTCACCTTTTAGACAAATCGTGGTGGCACTAACAATCAAAATCATAGAATGTATAATAGGCTAGAAAGCATCTTAAGTTGATGAAACCTACACTGAGAATGCCGTAACCGCCAGTTGCTTTTGCCCCAATTCTTGTCTTAGTTCGGGGGGTTCCCAAACTAGTGATCAATGGTACACCCCTAACCCTGAATTAATTGGATACCATGAAGACATGGATTGAGACAAACAACTATTAGGTGTTTACTGGATAAGCCATGTGTGAATGGTAGCTTGATGGCGTAGTTTTGCCACTTTGTGAAGACAGACTAGCCGTCAATCAAAGAAGGACGCTTAGTGTTTTCTTTCCAGGTACCCTCTGGTAAACAAACATAGCTATGGAAAATGGAAAATCACCATTTTTCATGGGTAAATCCACTCTTTCTATGGCAATTTTCAATAGCAAACTGTTAGTTTACCAGAGGGTATCCAAGATTAGCCGTCGCTATTGAAACCTGCATTGAAGGCGCCATGAAACGTCGCATGAAGCACATTGGAGCATAGCTTGTGAGCCCTCGTTAAAAGATTTGATTCATTGTTTGATGGCCAACAAACTTGCTAGGATTCATAAGACTTTCTGAGTTTCACTCATCTCCCAGATATCCAGATTTGCATGAAGGAAACATGTCTAGCATCCCCAAACATATAGAAAAGGTTCAAAATCCATCAAAAAACAACTAAAAAATAGTGGCACATGTTCCCTATTCTTTACTTTTGGTGGAAGTGCCATATACTTTTCAACCCAAACTTGAGAAATCTCTGAGTTTCCTCGTGAATTTCCAAGGCCCGTGCTTTTGGTATTCCGATGGCGGACCCCTGGCAGCATGGAGCGATTCCAGCAGCAAAAATGGTGGATTTATGACGATCATAGGGAGATGTGTTTTCGACTTTCGGGATCGTTGCATTCATTCCACTTACTCTCTGGTAAACATTTAATTACATAACTATGGAAAATCACCATGTTCAAGCTGGGTAAATCCACGATTTCGACTGGGCCATTTTCAAGTTCGCAAAGTGTTAGTCATTACCAGAGGGTAGTGGTTAACAACCTTGGTGATCTTAAGTCCCCATTTGTGATACGTGGGATGTCGTGGCTGGAGGCATCATGTCGTTTATGTATAACCAACGTTAAGCAACAAGAAATGATTGTATGGGCGTGTCTGAAAATGGGGACTTGAATGGACTTGAATTCCAATTTTTCACGCTACATATGAAATAGTGATGATGATTAGTGGATTTAGCGCGTACCCTAATTATTTTAAGCACAATCCTATATACTTAAAGTTGAAGAGTTGAATGGAAAAAAACAGCGGGAGTAATTGTTTTTTGGGCTCAAAATAGGTGAGCCTCCATTTCTATTGCTTAAATTCAATTCAGTGTTATCCTTGTTAAACATACTTATGTCATGCTTAAATCATTTGAAATCCACGTGTTAGGATTGCTGAATTCTTGGTTCGTGGGCAAACAGATACACTATATTATCCATTATCTATACATGTTTGCATGGGTTTGAATGTCCAATGACAATCTGGTTACATCACACGTTTTCTGTTGATTAAATTTTGCATGAAAAACCACCAATTCTTGATGGGTCTCCTGATGCCCGTTGTAGTCTTAGAGTTAGCCTAGGCACTGCCTAGCTTTGTTCATCAAGCTAGCTATGTTTCAATCAGAAATCCTCTAATCATGTTCATGGCGAGATCCGCCTTTTTTCATATAAATCACCATTTTTGCGAGTTCAATCGCCATTTTTCTTGATTAAATCACCGTTTTTCATGGTTTTCCCATGGTTTTCTCCCTGGGATGAACTCCGGGGACTTCGTTCGAAAGGACGTGGTCTTTCGAGAGACCGGCACCGATACGGTGCCCAACGCGTCGCCCACGGCGGCCTCGGCGTCGTCGGATATCTACGGCTGGGGATGCCCGGTGAATCCATGGGAAAACCATGGGAAAACCATGGGAAAACCAGGAAAACCCCTGGGAAAACTATGGAAAACCCCGGGAAAACTATGGAAGAATGGTTTTTTATAGGGGAATGATCTCAATATGGTGTTATTTCAGGTTAGTGAATTATTAATTTTTTATCCAGATAAATGTGAGCAGTGGCTGCTAAACCCTTGTTGGTTGATGATTTAAATGGCACTTATGGATTATATGGGATTTTAACCATGAAACATATAGGATTATAAATGATATAGTTGACTCATATAGATGATTATATTAGTTGAAATGGGATTTAAACCATGAAAATATGGGGATATTAGTGAATAGAACTGATAAACGATGGTTGGTTGATGATTAGTTGGAGGGATTATACTACCCAATATATTGGGGATTATAATAATCCAAGAACGGGGAATCCCTATAAGCCGACCAGTATAAATGTGTATTATGTGTATATTTTATTCATGATATAGTGGATAAATATATATATATATATGTATATATCCTATACATATAGTAGAATTTGCTATGATATATGATATATGATGTATTATAATTAATATATAATGATCATAATCTATGTGATAGTCTATGTATTATGTATATTATTACTACTATAAACAGATAGTTATTATTATATAGTAATATTATGTATTTATATGTGAATCATGGTGAATAAGGGGAGTTATCCCAAAATAACCTTTTTTTCAGGTTAGTGAAATGTTATTATTTACCCGGATGTATATATATATAGAGTACCAATATATGCTAATATAGTACTAATATATATATATTGGTACTATAAAAATATATATATGTATATATTAGTCTATGCGTAAGTATTGGATGAGAGAATGATACTCTATTGCTAGTATATATATATATACATGTATATATATATACCAGTAGTACCGCACAAGGCGGTGGCGGAAGTTTCAAAAACAGGAAACCTATAGGAGAGGTTGGTTGTTGTGAACCAGGGATGGCAGAGCGAAGCCACTGATGGACCGAAAGGTGCTTGAGGTCTCCTCTCTTTCTCTCTCTTTCTCTGACTATCTACTTACCTACCTACCTATCTATCTACCTATCTATCGATCTATCTCTCTCTCGCTCTCTCTCTCTCTCTCTCTCTCTCTCTTGTGCTCTCTCTTTCATCTAATTACATATCTATCGATCGATCGATCTATCTATCTATTTATCTATCTCTCTCTCTCTTTCATCTGTCTATCTGTCTAGCTGTCTACCTGTCTATCTGTCTATCTGTCTATCTATCTATCTATCTATCTGTCTATCTGTCTACCTGCCTATCTGTGGTGCAGTGTCATTCAGTGTAATGTAGTGTAGTGGAATGTAGTGTAGTGTAATGTAATGTAATGTAGTGTAGTGTAGTGTAATTTAGCGTAGTTGCAGTTGTAGTTGTAGTGTAGTTGTGTAGTGTAGTGTAATGTAGTGAAGTGTAGTGGAAGGTAGTGTAATGTAGTGTAGTGTAATGTAGTGTAGTGTAGTGGAGTGTAGTGTAGTGTAATGTAGTGTAGTGTAGTGGAGTGTAGTGGAGTGTAGTTGTGTAGTTGTAGTTGTAGTGTTGTGGAGTGTAGTGTAGTGTAATGTAGTGAAGTGTAGTGGAAGTAGTGTAGCGTAGTGTAATGTAGTGTAGTGGAGTGTAGTGTAATGTAATGTAGTGTAGTGTAATTGAGTGTAATTGAGTGCAGTGTAGTGTAGTGGAGCGTAGTGTAGTGGAATGTAGTGAAGGTGTAGTTGTAGTTGTAGTTGTTGTGTAGTGTAGTGTATTGGAGTGTAGTGTGATGTAGTGGTGGTTGTAGTTGAAAATGCTACAAAACCCTCGCGTTTTGCTCACTTTTGACAAGGTGCACAATCCCTTGCGCCTGCCACGCGAAGCAACATCTGAACCTCCAAAAGTGGTCCGAACCCTAGTGCTTTTAACATGTTGACTTCGAAATGCGCTTCGCGCCACAACGGCGTGCACTTTTTCGATATCTCAACTTCCAAAAGTGGTCCGGAGCTGGTGTGCTTTGTACATTTTGACTTGGAAATGTACTTCGCGCCACAACGGCGTGCACTTTTTCGACATCTCAACTTCCAAAAGTGGTCCGGACCTGGTGTGTTTTGTACATGTTCACTTCGAAATGTGCTTCGCGCCACAACGGCGTGCAATTTTTCATCTCTCATCTGGCCAGCTGGCTCCGCACCCGCCGCTTTAGCGAGCCTACTTTTCGACCC
>Ga0126342_10015634_pt1 | contig 13290 bp, 17 predicted proteins | sample Cyp1metagenome_FD_92528 | JGI IMG/M metagenome (GOLD analysis project Ga0126342, IMG submission 92528) | Coral microbial communities from Lord Howe Island, Old Settlement Bay, Australia - Cyphastrea 1 metagenome | ecosystem: Host-associated > Invertebrates > Cnidaria > Coral ...
AAAAAAAAAAAAAAAAAAAAAAAAAGCAAAACCAAAAGCAAAAAAAAAGCAAAAAAAAAAGCAAACTATTTGTGTTCACTGTTTTTCGTTTTTTTTTCGCTCTGTTTTCGTTTTTTTTCCTCTTTTTTTTCGTTTTTTTTTCGTTTTTTTTCCGTTTTTTTTTCGTTTTTTTTTCGCATTTTTTTCGCATTTTTTTCGCTTTTTTCCACGAGTTTCTTACATTTTCGAAGGTCCCGGTCATCAGGTCACCTGAGAAAGAAAAAAAACGAAAAAAAAATGCGAAAACAAAGGCGGAAAAAGAAGCAAAAACAAAGCAAAAAAAAAACAAAAACAAAGCAAAAAAAAAGCGAAAAAAAAGTGAAAACAAATAGTGTGTTTTTTTTTGCTTTTGGTTTTGCTTTTTTTTTTCTAATTGAGGTTTGGATTGGAGTTGGTTTTTTTTTGCATTTTTTTTGTTTTTTTCTAATTGGGGTTTGGATTGGGTTTTGCCTTTTTTTTGGATTAGTTTTCGTTTTTTTTATTTGTTTAAAATTCTTTAGAAGTAGGCTGAAGGCATTTCACAACTCAAGCCATTGGTTACTTATCACCGTCCCTCTTAAAATGATGAAACATTGCCATTTGGGGTACAACATTTTCAGACAAACCCAGCCCCACTTGAAACATCGAAATTCCGTCTCGTAGGGCACACCTCACAAGTGAAATTTCATGTGCTTCCATCATTCCAATACCTGGATCTTCGAAAGGACACAAATAATTGTCCGCTTGCACGATTTCTGCCCTTAGGGCGGATTTCTTGTGAAGGACCTGGAAATGGTCATTTTTTGGTATATACTGTAGATGTTACTGCTTCTTCCCATAAACCATCCAAGAATCTACGAAATACACAATTGAACTTTCTATGTTTCCATATTGATGTCCTATCTGTTCTAAAAAATATGGTCTTGTCATCATTTTCTCATCATGTTTCCTCGTTTTTTTCCAAGTGTTTTCCAATTTTCCTGTGATGATCTCACTTTTCCACCATATTCCCATGATTTTCCTATCATTTTTCCCACTTGTCCATGATTTTCCTATCAAGTTTCCCACTTTTCCCCATGATTTCCCTGGAGTTTCACCCATTCCAAGCCCTTCCGTTGCCCCGTTGCGGCACCGTGGCGAGGCATGTCGGGCGCGGACCTCGTGAATCTGCTGAACGAGGGTGCCATTGTGGCGGCCCGGCAGAACAAGGCGGAGATCGATGCGGACGACATCGCCAACGCGCTGGACTAGACGGGATGGGGAAGATGTCAATGGGAGATCTTCAGGATCCAACAGATGGAGGTACGTTAGTACCATATAAGGCCATATGTTGTGGGGATATCCCCTTAATTACATAGGCCTGAAAAATAGGCCAAACATATTATGGAATCGGTACCTCCAATTTTTCTCGGTTCCTGGCCAGCATGGCCATTGAAGATGGGCATCGGATAGAAAACTTGGGTTATGTTATGGTGATGGTGAGGATGATGAAGATAGGATACTAAGATGGATACTCTATGGGATGAGGTATGGTGATTGTTGATGGAAACTTTATGGTAGTTTTTATCGAAGATGGGATATAAAACTTGGGGTATGTTTTGGTGATGGTGAGAATGATAAATTAATAACCATATACGAATCATTGGGATAAGGATAATGGGAAAAGGAGCGGATAATGGGGAAATCGGGATGGGTGGGAAGGGAGATGGTTACTGTAGGATATATATGTGTATATATGTATATATTTTTAGATATGGTGATTCTTGATGGATTTTTCAAATAGGGAAGATGGGAAGAGCTAAGTTTGTGATGGTTTTATGGGATTCTAATGGGGATGATTTATGGGGAAATCATGATGGCTGGGAAGATGGGGATGGGGAGAGAACGGGATAGAACATTTTATGGGGGGTTAGTGAGATTTCATGGGATTTGTTTATGGGATTTTTTGGGATTCTATGGGATTTTATTGGATGATTTAGTGAGAAAGAACTCATGGGAAGATGGGAAGAGAATGGGGAAGAAAATGGGGAAGCTGGGGTAGAAAGATGGAAATCCATGGGGTTTCACGGGATTTCTGATGGGAAGTTATGTTTTTTTTCGCACGATGGAAATCCATGGGAGTTTTCGATGGGAAGGGTGACTTCTGGATGGGATAGGTCAAAATAGGACTTATGGGATACAAAACGGGGATGGGAATGGGATGATGTTTCAGGGATGGGAAGAGAATGCTCAAGACTTTGGATTTATAGGGAATACCAGGGTTATGATCACCCAATTTGAAAGTGGCTTAGGGAATGTGTGCATCACTATTTTAGTGATAAGCACATATTTTTTGGGAATGGATCACGATTAGATCGTGCTTGTTGGTGAACAAGCTGGGCTTTTTTTCATGACGGATCCACGGTGCTGGTATATATGCTAACATTTGGGGTATATTGAACATGTATGGTATATGGTATCCAAATGGTAAATGTATGGTATAACATTTGGGGTATATGCATAGGGGTAAATGTTACCATATATAGCAGCACCATGGATCCTATGGGTTATATTTCATGAACCCAAGAATCAAGCCATGCATTCTTGGGAGGGTCTCTCCGACTCATCGTCATGTCAAATTTCTCCCCATCTCCGTCATTGCGGACGGTTATATTCCCATATCCATTTCCGTAAGGTGGTGCCCCCCGTTATGTTTGCTGGTTTTAAATCCCATTTAGTAATGTTTGCTGGTTTTAAATCCCATTTAGTATAGTTATTATACACCAAGGCATAAACCTAGTAAATGGTTATTATAACCAAATACCTATAGTTCAAGTTTCCCCTGGCTATTTTATCTAATGATAAACCATAGGTTATTATAAACCTAGGCAAATAAACCACAACTTCGCTATCTAGGATGGCCCACGAGGTCATATTCCTATTCCCATGGAGCCAGGAGAGAATTGCCATTGGACTGGAGAAAAAGGACGTGGCTTGGTACTTTGCGTGCTGGGAAACTCCACCATATTTTTTTCTGGAACGGGCCATGGCTGAGCCATGGCTACGTTAGTCATAACCAGAGGCTACTATTACTATATATTACTATTGTTAATATGATATATATATATATATGGATGTGGGTCAAAATGGAAGACCGTTAAGGGGACCACAGATGTGAATGTCTAGTTTAGTATTCACCATCCAATTATTGGGGTACCTAATTTTGACCCATACCCAAATGGGAACATTATCTACAAATGTTGGATTTTCAACCAAACCATGTTTGATTACCACAGGGTATCCATCTTTCTAATCAAAATCTGAGTTTCCCAGCCACAAATCATGGTGGCGCCGCGGGAAACTTCAGCCCATTTTCTGGTGCAGATTTAGTAGCAGGCAAAACATTACACCCAAGAAGATTGAACACATAAACTGACCACTAGGTACTTAATACAAGGTGCCCGCCCCAGTTAATTATGTTTCTTGGTTCTCATCCCCCATTAACTACAATAGTATAGTTATAATTACCCACCCCGAGTTGTACTACTTGTACAGCATCTTAGCTTACATAAATCACCTCAATAAAATCCCATGAATTCCCACTAAATGCCATTAAATCCCATGAAAACCCGTAAAGATTCCATGAAATCCCATCAAAATCCCTACAAGAATCGGGCAACGGCCTCGAGGGCTAGGTGTGAGACAGTTGCTGACTATAATGACTGCGGGTTTATGGATGTTTATAGTACCCTCTGGGTATTTAACATAGCCATGGAAAATGGCCCATTTGCCCATTTATAGATGGTTTACCTTATTAAAGATTGTGATTTTCCATGGCTATGTTCAATAACCAGATGGTATATCTTTCAAAAACATCAACAATGACTTATGGTTAGATATCAAACAACAACTCATTGTTGATGCTTAGAACAATAACATACAATAACTCATTGTTGATGTTTATGACGTTGATGGTCCCTAGATCATGATATAGTCAGATTCTTGGATATTGATTTTCTGGTTTAACAACATTTATTCAAATGTATTTAGTATGGTTTGATGTTTGTAGCCAACAAACACAGTTGTTCATAACTTACTCTAAGTTTATGGTTTATGGTAGATATTGGTAAATACTGAAGGCAAAATATGGTAAAATTGGTTATGATAATGTTAGTTAGATAGTACAATGACTGGGAGGTTATCATAACGTGTTGTAGATATGTTTGGTTTACGATAGTTTGCCCATGAATATATATTGTGATACTTTTGACCATATCTAACAAAAAATCATATCTAACAATAACTCATGGTTTATGGATCTTTATTCTAGATATATCTAGATTGTTAGATATGTTCTACCATGGTTATGTGAATGTATATATATATACACATATAAACATATCTAACATATATCTAACATATATCTAACATATATCTAACATATATAAAATCCAACAAACATAGAGCGGCACGGGACCACCGGCCACCGGTTTTCCCGCAGTTTCCAGGATCCAGCGGCAGCTTGGGTACACAAACATAGAGATGTTGGTGTGAAAAACGTGTTTTCCCGTGTTTTACTTTATTGATTATAATGGTTTGTATGTATATATATAATATATGTGCAGGGATATCTATCTATATCTATCTATATCTATGAATATACATATATATATATATATGATGTTAGATGGGTTTCTAAACATCTCTAAAAAAGAATGGATAGCTTTCGAAACCAACCGAAACCCATCGCTGATGGCGTCACACGGCTCGCTGTCTCCAAGTCTTGAGACTGTGCTGCAGATGTGCAACGGGCCGCCATGCCACGAGTCCCTGACCTTGTTTTCAGGTCCGTGTCGTTCAGGGACCGAAGAGATGTTTTTTGACCCAAGGGACGGCACATGGGCTCTGAAAATAGGCATTTGATACCCCAAAATCCATGGAATTTACCCTCTGGTCAACATGCAAAAAACTATGGGAAATCACCATTTTTGATGGGTAAATCCACTACAAAATCTACAAATGGCCATTTTCAACAGCCATGTTTGTTTACCGGAGGGTATCATCAGTTTTTGCTACGACATTGCCATTTTACGGTACACCCTATTTGATGTGTCGCTGTCACGGAGGACGAGGCGCTCATACTATCCGACTTGGGGGTGTAGTTGGGGTGATATTGGGTATAACATTGTATAACCTTACAACCATAATATAATATAAATATATATTAAACAAAAAAAACTATTAATCACTGAGCACTGCCTTCTACAGGAATATTCTAAACAAAGAAAAATTGAGACAGCCAGGTGGAGCAGAGGGTGTGGACACTGTCTTTGATGATGCGATGGCCCGCTTTGCGCCCTTCGGTCAGTGCCTCCACTGGTCCTTCGCTGGACATCGTGGCTTTGCAGCGAGGTCTCATGGGCGAGTGGATGTGCCAGATGATGCGCTTGAGAGCCTGTGCCTGAGGTTCAATGTATTGGTTATTGAAGAACTTGAGCGGGGCCACTTGGCCCCAAAAAAAGGGGGTTTCCTACAGATATTCTTTGCCAGGAACTGTTTTTTGTTTTTTGGATTTATATTTTCTGAATAAGACTTGGGATATGATAGATCGATATATACTTTTGATTTTGCGTATCGTTTGTGTTCTTTTCATTTTCTGACCAGGCCTGAAAGTAACTTGTACAGAATATAGGAGTAGCCCCAAGAAAGATGGAAACTAAAACCCTTCCAAAGTACAGTGATCAATTTTGTTTTTTCAATTCAATTTTTTTTAAAGGGCCATGCCCTTATAAGCACATGTTTGGCAACGGGCTTCAGAGCAATCCCTTGAGGTGTGATCCGCACTTACGCGCCGCTGCAAAGCAGCTACATCAGAGCATGCCATCGAGAAGGAATTGGCAGGTTCTGTCGCTGTTTCGTCGGAACGTCTTTCAGGCCTGATTGCTACGTATCCAGTTAATTATATCTGGATGAATTATAACGACCTCACTGTGACCTCACAATGGTTAGTAAGGGAAAATATCCCTAATAACGCCGCCTATTTCAAGTTAGTGATCTATTATAATTTGCCTAGATTATATGGGTTACTCAGGCTATCTTAGGTTAACTGGGATACTAACCAGGGTCATGTGGGAAACACATAAACTTATATAGTAAACCTACCATTTGGGGATGGTTTATGGCATTGGATTTACTTTTAAGTGGGATTCATGGTGGATATCCCACTAGATGGGTTCAAAAAAAAGCCCATGTCGATAGTTACCCTCTGTCACCATGCTATTAATGGGTAAATCAACTATTTCTATGGCCATTTTCAATAGCTTTTTGTATGTTTACCAGAGAGCCCCATAGGGCTTTGATGGGCTCAAAGAGAGAGCTTTCCATTCAGAAGACCGTCTCGATGCGAGACAGTGAGCGGATCACAGGGCCTTTTTGGGGTTTCGATAAATGGGGGTTTACTCCTAAATCATCCATTTTAATGAGATTTTCCATTGTAAACAATCCATTTCTGGGCTACCTCCATTCTAGGAAACCTCCATATCCCAATATATCACAGTTGTTTGGAGGCTTGAAATACCCCCACAAGAATCAGCTACGAATCGCGAATTCCGCCAAGACAAAAGTATGTTCTTGCAAACAGTAGCAAACCCAACAATCAAAAAACTGCTGTGAAAGTGTTCGCTGGTTTTTGTTCCGAAACACCCTGGTAAATGGATCATCATAGGCTTATCTTCCCCCTTAGGGACCAGTAGCAACTTAAAAAGCTCGGCCCTACAGGCCCTATGGTGCGATGTGATGTTTTGTGTCACTTGGACAGACCCGGCTGCGAGCTATCCATTACGAATGGGTGGTGGGACGAAATGGGCAGCACAGGTATACGTGAATCGCTTCGAGCCATTGGGTGTTGAGCCTGCGGACGCATGTCGTTTATGGCTCTATGATGTAAACCAGGCTGCTTGGCAGAGATGGGACTGCCGAACACAATCTTGGACTCTTGCTGAGCCGCCCATGCTCACGGCAAAGCTGAAGTTCGCGGGGATTGGTACTAGGACACCCCCAACCCATGCAGCCTGAGTTTGATTAGTTGGTGATTTTTTGCTTTTCCCAATGGAAATCCACCAGAGATGGGACATCTAAGGGATACTATGGTTACTATTGAATAGTAAACCATCCCCAAACTCACCACAAATGGTTGTATCATGTTGTATCAATAAGCATCCCCAAATGGTGATGGCATTGGGTTGCCAACATTAACCATTTTTGTTGGAGCCCGGAATCAGCCAATCCAAGGCCGTTGAAGCAGTGCACCGCTTGTTCGCGGGATTGCACGATCTTCCGCCAGGCCCTACGGGCCCTGCGCCCTGTACAGGTCCTTCAGGTCCAGCGGAATGCGAAACTGAGGTACAGCCAGTTCGCCGATGGCAGAAAAATGATATCCCTGCTGGCAGATGGGTTACGTTGAATCCTGCAGCGTTTTTGATTTTTATGTTTTGCTGGAAAATGTCTGGCATAAGCAGCATTTTTGTTGGACTATCAAAGATTGACCATGTTTCTTGTGGGAAGTGAAGCTCAAGCCGCAATCCTTCTTAGCCAGAAATAGCTAGCGGTTGGGATCAATTATCAATTGGGTGTATCCGATCCCACATCGTATTTTTAAGGGTGTTTTTAAGCCAAAAAAGCTAGCCACAAATTGCCACTTGTGGCGGGTAACATCATCTGAGTACAATTCAAAACATATGTTGATGATTACATACCATGTTTCTGTTCCCAAACACACACACAGCCCTTGGTGTCCTTAACCACAAATTGCTGCGCAAAAGCAACTCTTGCAAGTGTACCCCCAAGTAGTACCATCCGATAGTCGAACATGGTTTGATGGAAAATCCACCATTTACCCTCTGGTAATTTAACATAGCTATTGAAAATGGCCATAGAAATAGTTGATTTTCCCATTAATAGCATGGTGATTTTCCATAGCTATGCAACAGTTTACCAGAGGCTAATTATGGATTAATCACCCTTAAATCACCATTTTCCTATGGTTTTCCTATGGGAAAATCCACCATAGCTATGTTAATGAGAGTCCCATTGAAATGTTCATCTTTTATTGGGGGATTTCCCAGCTTAGGTCGTATTTTGTGATGACCTGAGGAAAGATATATCAACTCACAAGCCTTGGTGATCTCCCCATTGATTCTCAAAAGCAGGGATAATGTGTGCCGATGTAAATATTATACCATATGAGATCATATTATACACCAGTATACCATATATAATATTGTGGAGATACTACTATGTATACCAATATCCCTATATAAAAAAATAAAATACACAATTATACCATATTATCATATTATACCCCCTACTGTAGTATCTCAACAATATCTCGACTCACAACTTTCACAGAAATTTGCACATCTTGTTGGCCCAAAAACTGATGAAATGATGAAATTGGTGGATATATCTACCATAAACACCCATAAACCATAGATGACCTAGTGATTTGCAGCAACTTCGCTATGCTAAACGGGGCACATCACCTTGAGTTTCAGCCTCGCTGAGGCCGTGATGAGCGAAAAGAAGAAGAAGTTGGTGGCCTACCACGAGGCAGGTCATGCCATCCTGGGCGCTCCAGCAGCACCGCAGGCGGTGACAGTCCTTGGTGGAACCAGCCAAGATGGGAATATGACTGTGATATAATGGGGATTTTACTGGGAGATATATACATAAAAAAATAAGTAAATCAATAAATACATACAGACATATATACATACATACATGCATACGATTCATGTGCCATAGGGATTAGAGGTGGGGGGTGTCCGAACAGATTTGCACAGGGAAAGGATGTATTCAACCATCAAAATGTGTTTTGTTTTTTCCTATAACAAAAAACAACGGGATATAATCTGGTTGGTGGTTTGGAACATTTTTTATTTTTTCATTCAGTTGGGAAGAATAATCCCAACTGACGAAGTCATATTTTTCAGAGGGGTAGGCATACCACAAACCAGTAATGGTGATGTAGCCAACAATTTTGCTTTTCATACTTGGGGTGCATCCCATGACTATGTCGTGAATCAAATCCACGTACGTGCCATGGTCAAACGTTGGACATGCGATGGCTTCCCATTTATTTTTGGGGATGGTCATACCACCATGAAAAACACGGGAATTGTGAATGGTTTCAGGATCCTAAAATGGAGGTACGTTAGTACCATTTTTCAGGCCATGTGGCAATATGTGGGGATATTCCCTTACATAGGCTTTACATAGGCCTTACATAGGCCTTACATATGGTAGGTACCTCCAATTTAGGTTCCTGAAATGGCCATTGAAATTACAGTGCTTAAAAATGAGGATATCTCAGCCATGATGGGATTACTATAGCCCATATATCATGACGTGGCACATATGGTACTTGGGATTGATAAATATCAATCCGCAATTAGATAACGATATATGTTGACTATAGTTTGGGACATGATAATATTATAATATACATATAATATTTTACAATACTCCCAAACTACAGCTGACATATTATTTACATAGTACAAACTATGTACATTATATATATATATAACAATATTATACAATATAGTTTGTTTAATTGGGGTTCCAGTTTTTTTCGGAGCACGTCATTTGGAGCCCAACTTGTTGGTCAGTCAGATAGTCCATGTCTAAGTCAAGAAATGAGAACATGGGCGTAAGGCACAGATAGACATATGATTTTTATCATCAGATCTATAATATCTGTAATGTCATCAGATCTATCATCAGATCTTTTATCCAGGTAATATCTGTAAGTCAGAAATGATATACATATATGTCATCAGATCTATAATATCATATCATATATGTCAATTATGTCATCAGATCTAAAATATCATCAGATCTATCATCTCTATATAATGCATTGTAATATCAGATCTTTACTTCTACTAGCACAAATATAGGTATATCAAGCATCAAGGGCACACGATGTTTGTGTAGTTTGTTCAACAGATCTTGATATAGATCTATACGGATCAGTACCCTCTGGTAATTTGTGACATAGCTATTGAAAATGACCATTGAAATAGTGGATTTACCCATGAAAAATAGGTGATTTTCCATAGTTTTTTGTATGTTTACCAGAGGGTATCTATCTCCCTGATCTGCTCTTACCCATGTCCCAGTTCTGCACCATTGACCCGTACAGATCCTAAAGAAACATCCGTAGAAATACCATCTAATGCTCATTAATGACATACACAAAGATGAACACAAATCCTCACAAATCGATCTAAATCCATCTACAATCCAATCTTCTGCAGATTTGTTTGGCACATTTTCCCAGGTGCCTAGAGCACGCAGTTTTACAAAAAAAAAGCAGCAGAGATTCCCGAAGGTCCATCAAAATCCCATCCAAAATCTCACATTTCACCTGGATCTGGATTTTCCCTCGATCGGTCTCCCAAAAAACATCCCAACCCAGGATTTCCCCTACTTAGATGGGCCATGGGATTAGCGATTCATGGTTAGTAACTGGGGAATGAAATAATCCATAAAAACTAACTAGTTTTCCCTAACTCCATGGCCCATCTAAGTGGAGTTTTATAACCAACTGGAGATATTTTTCAATACATCATAACTAGGGAATCTATATGAATCTACAATGGATTCCCCCATGGCTTCCACCCCGTTCCCTCCTTTAAGGCGCCTTGATGAACGACTACGACGTGGTGGCCAAGATCAGCATCGTCCCCCGCGGACCCGCGGGCGGAGTGACGATCTTCATGCCCTCCGAGGAACGGCTCAACTCCGGGCTCTACTCCAAGGTGCGCGGAGCCGCGGAGCGGAGCCAACGGGAGAAGCTGGGGATGATCCATGGCAATTTGATGATTATATGTACATATATGACAAGAATTTATGTATAGATATATATATATATATATTACTGGTTTGGATTAATAATATGGTTAATAATGGTTTATAATGGATAATGATATATATATATAACAATGTATACATACTGGTAATAGTATTCAATAATGGTTAAAAATTGTTAATATATATGATAATATATGATATATCGAATTATACATATGTACATAGTGTAATTGTATATCTATTTATAATGATATATATATATACAGATATAGATATAGATATAGATATTCTTTTCAATTATTCAATAATTGCGCATACACTTAGTGTATATATATATATGTGGGTACGGATATATCATTACATCCCATCAATAGTGGACTAACACAACTTCCTAGCGCTTGGGATGGGGATGGCTGCCACCTCAATTGGAAGACCATTTTCAACCAGCTACCCTCTGGTTATGACTAACATAGCCATGGTATAGATGGCCCATTTATAGATGGTTTACCTATTAAAAAATGTGATTTTCCATGGCTATGTTAAATAACCAGAGGCTACCTTTACCCGATTTTGTGGCTTGCGGATCCTCAATTTGTATAAGGAACAACCCCTTTACCTTGAAACAGATGGTAAGAAAGCCTCAGGTTTGCGCAACAAAACGGCTTCATCAACTGTCCATTGGCTTTGCCAGAGGGTACCGCAGGATGGCTACAGCTATAGATTCTCGATTTGCTGGAAAATCACCCATAGAAATAGATGATTTCCCATCAAAACTTCCATTTATAGGGGATTTTCCGTTGCCATGTTTGATGACACGGGAGGGTATGTCAAAGATGCAGATTACTACACCTCACCGGCTCACCGACTCACCGAATTCGAGCACCAATCGAGGCTCCAGGTTTGGCCAAAACTGAAATGCGATGACAAATACATTGTTCGAATATAGATACCGCAAGCCATGTGGTATAGCAATTCCCTGGTATATCATGATATATCCATTTTTTGAAAAAAGAAAAAACTATTTTGCATGTTTGGTACATCCATGTTCTACATTCTATTAGATGATATACATTCATATATTTGTTGTAGCTATTTGGTATATCCCAAAGTATCCCAAAGTCTCCAGCGACGCAGGAATTCTTGGAGAATCGCATGTGTGTGGCCCTTGGCGGCCGCATTGCAGCGCCTAATCTGCGAATCTGCCATTCCTGGTGGGTTTCGTATCGAAAGATGCGGATCAAATCTGATGATATCTGGGGGTCGGAGAAAAGATCTGATGATATCTGGGGGGCTTAGAGTTTTTTTTAAGCATGGTTCAACGATGTTCATTGTGTTTTTTGGTGAGGGAAAGTTGAGGTATGTTGGGGTAGGGGCTGGAACCACATAGAATCCCCAAAAGGAGAACAATTATTTCTCACAACTTTATTGGGAGTGGAGTTCACTTTTCTATCTTTTAGGGGGTTTACTATGATAAAAACAATAATCTGGTGATATGACATGTTGGTGATCTATTTTCAACCATAGAAATATCCAGATGGTCCCTCAATGACGTTTATACCTGCCAAGTTGGAGGATTTTAGGTGGAAAAGTTATCATGGATTGAGGTTCCATTGTTGAGCAATGTAAAATGGTAGCAATTTAGATGAGTTTGTTCATCATTTATCTGGTCGGTGGAATCAAACATGTGTTTTTTTTCCATTTCATATATGTGATGTCATCCTTCCCATTGACGAACTCCTGTTTTTCAATATGGTTGAAGACCACCAACCAGTTATATCATGATTATATATTTACCATTTATAAGCATAGTTATAGGGATTATATCCCAACCAGAGTTAGTTTAGCCATTTTAACCATCATTAGCCAACCTGGAATCATTGCTTTATGGAAGATCCTTCATGGATGAATTTCCCAGAAAAACACTGTCGCTCCATTTGGATATAGATCAATGGCCATGCATCAGGAACCGATTGATTGGAGGTACCTAACATATATAAGGCCTATTTTTCAGGGCTATGTAAGGGGATATACCCCCAAAATATGGACAGAAATATGGTACTAACGTACCTCCATTTTAGGATCCTGGAATTCCCATTGAATAGATGTTCCATTGCCAGGTTTTGATTACCCGACAGTTACCCGGCCTGGTTTCTACGTTTACATAGCGAACTGGAAAGATGAACACCATTTATAATAGGTACATCAACTATTTATAAATGGTTCATTTTCAATAGCTATATAACAAATTACCAGAGGGGTACTTAGCAATTGCATTAAAGAATTCTATATATATAATATATATATGCCAGGTTTTTTTTTCTATTACCACGCAAGTTACCAATGGTATATTATGATGTACAATTACCAGGTTGTTTATAAATATATTTTGGTAGTTACCATTGAACATCTGTATATATA
>Ga0126342_10015635_pt1 | contig 13289 bp, 14 predicted proteins | sample Cyp1metagenome_FD_92528 | JGI IMG/M metagenome (GOLD analysis project Ga0126342, IMG submission 92528) | Coral microbial communities from Lord Howe Island, Old Settlement Bay, Australia - Cyphastrea 1 metagenome | ecosystem: Host-associated > Invertebrates > Cnidaria > Coral ...
CCGCAGGACTCGAATCGTTCCGAATCGAATCGTTAATCGAATCGCACTAGGCGGAATCGAAGGCCAATTCTCAGGGAATCAATTCCTTCTGTAAAAAATCGAATCGAAATCGCCAAAAACGAATCGGGACCACCCTGATCATTGTCTTTCCGTTTGCTCAAGCCGCTCCGGGTTTGCTCCATTACCCACTCTACTTCCAGTTCCAGCAACTACTTCCTGAAGGGACAGACGGTATTCAGAAAGCTTCAGCTGGCACCAAACTCTGACAGGGCCTTGCGAGGATCTGCAGCATCCAGTGCACCCAACTCATCATCAGTCAGATAGCCTGAGAAGCTCAGAATTGGAGGAGTCTGTCGTGCGGAACTAGTCTGAATCTCATCATTTGGTCAAAATAAACAGCTTTCAAGGCCATCAAGAGTCAAGAGGTATGCCACACATGATGATACATGATGATACATGATGCATATTGATGTTGAATGATTTTGATGTTTTTTTTGGGCAGCAGGTAAGCCTTGATGATATTCATTGGTGAAGAGAATCGACCATGTAAAGCTGATGATCACCTTGGCGGAACAGGGGGCGATAAGAGATTAACAGAGCAGCTGATCAACACCTCTGTGACACCTCCACTTGAGTCTAATCACACTAATGACATCTAATGACTTACTAATGACTTACTAATAACTTGCTAATGACTTACTAATAACTTACTAATAACTTACTAATGACTTATATACTAATAACTCCTGATGCATTAAAGCATTGACAACCTATGGACCCCAATGATGGGTGTCAGACCAGTAAAATTGCTGTCCATCCGACTGCTCTGGCCGCTGCAGTGATACCTGAGTATGAAACTAGCGAGAATAGATAGTTCACTCAAGAAGTTCAACATTCAAAATAAACAGAATACAATTGCTCATTGCCAGAAAACCTTTTGCGCTGGACAGTCAAAGTTCCATGCTTGGATGTACTCACCACTGTACCGAGGGTCAAGCCTTTGAGAATCATTAGCAGCTGCGGAAATGCTCGCATCAACTTGGCCATCCGAGTAATGCCTTGGCATACCACGAAGATTTTTGTTCCCTGTTCGTTGTCCAATTTGAATTGTCAATGTGGTTCTCTGCTGTGTCAAATTGAACTCAGCCCTCTGCGCAACAACCGCAGCAACCTGGCGCAGGATGCAACAGATGATGCAACAGGATGCAACAGGTGGGCCGTGGCGCCCTGGCCCCGTGGCGGGAAATTGTCGCATCGCGCCATGTCGCGCCATGTCGCGCCTCAGGATGCTCAGTTGGCCAAGGCCTTGCAGACCGCCAAGAAAGGGCATGATCCACGTCTCCCAGACCTTGGCACGATTGAAGATCGAATCGAATATGAATAGAAGCAACATCTTGGGGTCCTAGCAGCTCTAGCACTTTGTTTCAATCGTCTCAAGGTATTGAGGTATTGTATGGTATTGTCCTATTTGGCTTTGAAACAGCTACCAGCTGGCCCAAGACCCTACAAGTCCCGAACCGATTCAGCAACTGCAGCATTACAATCACTACAGCGCTTCAGCACTTGTACAAAGCACTGAGAGTGCCACCATCAAACAGACCAACATGGCGTCAAAAACAAACCATCTGTCCCGGAGACATTGGCACTTCTGCCTGTACCTGACACAAAATATGTGCATATTTACAGTACATGCAAGTGCAAAGATGTGAAGTCGTGCTTTCCAGACTCCACGGCAGTGGCTCACGCCAGGAATCGAATGAGAATCTCAATCGTGAAGTACGAGGCGAAGAATGTTTCTGTGATGATGAAGTATACCTGAGACAAGTACAACGCGGCTTTCGGCCAGTCTCTGGTCCCTGACCTCACAAATCAACACGCCTGGCAAGACTCCCCTGAGATCTGGACAGGACCTTCGTAAAGGTTTGCCGGCGTCTCAAACCTGCATTGAAAAGCACTGAAATCCATGGAGGCCAGAGGCAAGGAAGCAAGAAGCATCCGCAAAAAAACTGTCCAGGTCGGCCTTGCGGAATAGTCCGCATCCACGCCAATAGCTAGGGCATTGAGAACTATTATACCTGGAGTTGTCAAATTGCACAATTCTTGGAACGTCTGGAGTTGTCAAATTACATTCTTAGACACGACAATGCCTCAGAGCCCTACACTGAAAAACACAGGAAAACACATGAAAACGCTGTGCTCCACCCTTTGTTCCACCCTTTGAAAACTTGAACAAGACATTGGCCGAGGCACAGATCGTCGCTGCCTCGAAGTATTTGTTCTTCGCAATCCGTCCAAAGAAACTGCAGCGAGGATCTGGTGACTGGTGGGCAATGCTTTTGTGCAAAGAAGTTCGGTTGAAAGTTGAAACCAAATAAAATCAACCAGTTCTTGACCTTTGGGAAGCAAGCTCTCCCGCCGTTGGGTACTATTAGCAGCTCATTAATCATTGCAGCCTTGTCAGGTCTTTTGTTGACTGCAGATTTAGCAGTCCCAAAAGTTTTGTGGGGTTCGGGCAAACTTTGTGTAATCTGAGCAGCAGGCTTGTCTGAGAATTTCCGTTGCAGAACCATTGTCTGCGTGGGACCCTGACACTCAAATGATGCTCTATTTCGGCATTCAAACATCAAAGCGTTTTTGATGCTTGAAAATTCAAGGTTGTGAATGTCGGATCTATTTGGATCTATTTGGATCTTCTGCAACACATTGTGATCAACCGATATCAACCGATATCAACCGGCTCATAGGCTTGTAGGGCTTTGTGCCTCGGGTCTTCCTCGGGCCACTTCATCTCTGAGATTGTGGATGCCTTGGAAGATTGTCCTCAGAACTCGGATAGCCCCAAGTTGTGGCACTCTGAACTTCTCTGAACTGTTGTGTTCAGTTTCAACCCTTGTGGCACCCTCGAATGTACCATTTATCAACACATGTTTTCTGACAATCCCATCAAAAAAAATGAAAACACACAATTTGGTAAACCAATTTTCTGGACTATTCCCCTAAACACAGAGTCAATGTCAATGACACTGCATCGTTTTACGATGTTTTATGCTTGCGCTTCCGCCAGGCTTCGTGGGTTGCGGTCCATCTGGTGCAGCCGCCGCCTCGTAGATCTTCCGAACATCATCTGAGCATGCCAAATGCAGTGTCCATGAAGCTTGAGCAGCTTCAAACCAAGCAAACAAATATAACTAACAAAAAGAAATAGAAATAAAATATAACAAAAATAATTCAAAATTCAGTAGAGTCAACTAAACGCATCCCTTCCTCACCCCCAGAAAGTCAAAGAAATGAATATAAAACACTTGGCAAGGTGCCCAATTTCAGGCTTCAGTGCATCCAAATTCAGTCCCTGGAAAGTACAATGGTGTGGGAATGGCTACTGGTCACCGTGCCCTCTAATCCTTCAGAAATAGCCAAATCTTTACCCGGAAAGACATAGTTGCATCAGTCCTTCCACCATCCAGCCATCCCAGGGTCCGAACTGAACCCCTTGGATCCACGTCCATGACCTTGCCACAAGTGATCTCAGCACAACCCCTTCCAGCCCCACTATACTATACACAATCTGCTCCGTTCATATTGTAGTTAAGCGTAGTATTCCCACACTGTGGACCTTTATCAGTAGTTGTCTCTTCACTACATCAAGTTTTTTGTGCCAGCAAAAAGCTGCTCTGTAGCAGAGGAGTCACAACGTGCAAAATGCGAACTGCATGACACTACCGTTGTGGATCATGCTGCACGCAACACTCCCAAATACAATGAGAACTATGGCGTGTGTCCTCTGCGAACAGCGTTTGACGAGATCAAAAGGACTGCTCGGCTCATTTCAAGTGGAACTTCTTTTGCGCTGGCACAATGGTATCTTTGGCACAATGGTATGCACACTAGCGCAGGAAAAAAAGAAAGGAGAGGCATGCGAAGACACTCCAAGCCAGCGTCTCATGATACCCACCCACACTTCGACACATGAAGGAAAAGAAACATGTGGAATGGGTTGGGAGATTATGGGGAATTGACCCTGTTGTGCGACCGCCGTGTTGTGATCAATGCTTTCGGATTCTAATCATCCTGCTTATCTGTCCATTCACTATCTTTCATTGGTAACGTACATTGGTTACATTGGTAACCAAACCAACAAACAATTCTTGTCAACTTGTCACCTACACTGTATACATCTGTATACACCGCCGCCCTCGGTTCTGGGATGTTCTGGGTCTCTGGCCTGAAATATCCCGGTCCCAGGCACTGTCCACAGCATCATTCACCTAAAGGCTGAGCATGCAGCATGGAGGGCACATGAGTGGAAAAATGCAAGGAGTGGAATGAATAATTCTAGAAAATCATTGTCTCAGCCAACCTGAATATCTTATTGTGCTCTTGAGTGCATTGTCGGAAATTGCAAGTGCATGCTTCAACCGAACGACGCTGATGAAAGCAAGCAGATTTGGATACACCTGTCCAATCCTGTCTGCCGAACCTACCCAGAATCACTGCCATACTGTCAGCACATGATATCTATGACACCAAAGCTGCCTGGTGCACCATGCCAGCTGCAGAATTGCATTGGAGGGTTGGGCTGAAAAACAGCCTTTCTAGGCTGCAAAAGTTATTGCTACTGTCACCAATTTCGCAACGCATGTGCATCGGTGGCTGAGGACTATATGTCGTGACTTTGCGTTATGGCTGGTGTGCTCTGCAGGTTTGAAAGTTTATTGGACAAATGCACCTGAGATCGTGATTGGATACTTAATGTTCAATGCACACTGCTTTGAAGTATGTAGCGTTGGAACATAAGTCTTGATTTCTGGTCTCGGTGAATACGTTTTAAGTCAATGAAAATTACACATGAAAGCAAGCTGCTGGGCCTTGATCTTTAGCATTCTCTAGCTCTTTACTCCATGTGTTTGATTCTTTGGTGCATTTTCCAGCTGTGCGCCAAAATTGCCAACAACGGAATCATCAAGGTCCACTCAAGCCGCCAAGAGTAGTGAATATATACAAGTACAGCAAGCATAACAATCGTGACAAAGGAGAAGGAACTGACGTGAAATCATCCAAACCGTGACAGCATGAAGCCATGCATATCATACCAAAATGCCCTTCAGCGGCATGCAGCAATCAAAGGCTTGTCTTTGGCTTGTCTTTGGCTTGTCTTTGGCCTGTCTTTGGCTTGTCTCGATGGTGATACTTCAAGCTTTCAATATTCACTTGCACCCACCCAACTAGCATTGTTTTGCGGCAAAACAGTAGGAAAAAGGCATGAGTAGCATCGCTCCTACACAACATCATCTTTGCACAAACCTACAATCATTGCGACCCAGACCTGTCTAATTTTATCGAGAAGTATAGCATGCATTAGCATGCTTTGATTCGGAACTGTTTGCTTCAAGTCAAGTACACCACATCTTTAATTTACCTTGGGTGTCATGCTTGGACTTCCTGGTGAAAACGATTCAGTATTTGGATCGTTTATCACCATGCGACCATGCGAGCAATCTTTGGCTTGCCTCGCAAGCACGCTCACTTCTGGTGTCACTTCTCCGAGACTCCCAAATCAGCTGCTTAAAAATGAGAGTGCCTCTCGCGAAACTTACCGTAACTTACCCAACAGCAGGCCCAAAAAGAACTGGAACTTGTGGTTTTCATAGTTTTCTCTCCATCTGTTCTGACTACGAGTAATTATTCCTGTCAGTTCCTGCCAAACTGAAATCGCTTTGAACAACAATGGACGGTAAGAAATAAATCTATGGATTCTGAGTCAGAGGGACTGTTGTCACAAGTCTTATATCACCCAGTTCAAACCAGGACAATGTCTTCTGCACCATGCTGCATTCTGTTTGTCTGGAGTCCTATAAATGTACGTACAATCCGTCCGTCCGTGCGTGCCTCCCTGCCTACCTGCGTGCGTACGTATGCATGCATGCATGGATGTATGGATGGATGGATGCATGGATGTATGCATGCATGCATGAATGCATGGATGGATGCAAGGATGCATGGATGGATGCATGGATGGATGGATGTATGATACGTATGTAAACTATATGTATGTAGACTAATCAATACGCTAAACGCACTGATTCTGTGGCCCAGGCCAAGGCAGAGACGGAGATTGCACCAAAACCTGCCACTTGTCAGGTTGTCAACAAATGGCAAAGGAATGAATAAACAACAGCAGCTTAGTGGGTTGCAATAGAGGCTGCAACATGCGGCAACAAGCAGTCTCACCTCCATTTCGACACTCCTGCTTACTATATCTTACTATTGTCAAACCAAGTGATGCTTTGATCCAGAAACCTGGTGCATCCTGGTGCATTTGAGACAGCTCACAGGAAGTTTTCGTGGTCACACTTGCCTGCGGCCAGCATCAAGATGCAGCTCAACGCCTTTCGTTTCTCTGCCTGCAAAGCGCACCAGGAAGAGAAGAGTCAAGTCAGTTACCGCTAGGGGCTGTCGATGTAAGTAATCAATGTCAAAAAAGATCCTGGGTCATGGTATGTAACCATGAAACTTTTTCAATGTTCATTGCAAGCCTTCTCACATTTGAAAGCCAGCTAGGGCTGTATTGAAGATAGTGAAAAAGGAATCTACACCAACCTCCTCTTCGGCATCATCATCATCATCATCATCATCATCATCATCATCATCATCCTCCGGTGTTGAGGAACCTCCACACACGTTCCCAACGCAAACGAATCACATTGGACGCATGCGCTTTCGGGTGAATGTTGATTGTATAATGGCGTTCAACTCACAGCCGCACAAACGCTTTCAAAACATGAGACTGGCTATGACACTGAGGGTGGCTCCTTGTAGCTCCGAACCATGCAAAGGAAACAAATTGGTTCATTCACAGGTTTCTCAATTTCCAAAAATGGTCAAATTGGAGTCTGAGGGGTTCGCCTGGATAATTTGCATTCACGTGAAATGTTTGAGACAGGAGATTCAAGCACATCCGTGCACATCCCATTTCGCCGACCTTTGCCACGTCTTTGGCGTAAGCCCATTGGCTCTGCCGTTGGCTGTTCTGTTGGCTCTTCAGGAGCTACAGGCGGATCAACAGGCGGTTGCGCACTCTGCACCTCCCGAACAGCTCTGGGAGCAGGACACCCTTGTGACAAATTCGTGACCAACTTGACTGGATTCACATTTGCGACAACATGCGGGATGGGACATCCAAAAAAAACATGTTTCTTGACATCGCACTGTCGGCCGAATTGTATTCAAAAAAAAACGAAAGTCTGGAAGTCTGGCTCCAGCCTCTGATGGAGCCTCTGTGGTGGCCTCCTCCTGCCAAGTTTCGGAAATCGAATGAAATTGACTCTCTCAATGCAGCTTCGATTCACCGCAAAAAATAAGCATCTGTTCAGTCGAGCATTGTCAATTCATGAGTCCATTGGTCCTCATGAGGCTCTTCTGTCTCTTCCCCCTTTCCAGAGAACATTTCTTTGGCAACATCTCCTGAAGTTCAAACGTTCAACTCGCTAGAAACTCGTTTTGACTTGTACGATATTGCAACATTGTATACAGAAATTTGATGTAATTTATTTTTTTGATCATGCGGATGTTGGGATCAGCCATTTCATCCCAGATTCCTAAAATGTTTGGTGTGCAATTTTTTCTGCACTTTGAAAATTTCAAACTGAATTCAGTCAAGTTTCTTGTGCGCCATTTGTAATCCTCCATGTTCTTTTTTAGTTGCTTCAGGGCAGCTGCTACGTCTGGATTGTTCGGCTCAATCTCGTGAGCACTCACGAGGGCATCCTCAGTGCGTCGATGCACATCGACAAGTTTGGTTGAACGGTTTTTTTTGTCTTATAAATTTTGGTTATCGTCCAGATTTCAGATTATGTAAGTGGGGTGCAACAGGTGCACGAAAGACCTTTGTATTTAGATTGGTCAGCTCCCCATGTAGGCAACAGTTGATATTGAGATTGTGAACAGTCTGAATGGTTGTCGGATTTTTTGAGATTGGGATCAATTGCTGCAAATTGCCGCCCATCCCCGCCTTGGCAAGCTCAAACTGGTCACGATTCAAATAGGCCAAACCCATGCGGTAGTAAGCCTTGACAGCCTTGATCTGTGAAAACCACAAGTCTTGGCAGCAATTTAACTATTGGTTGATAAAGATTTCCACAGAGTGCCTTAAGCAAAAGGAAGCCTGGAAGATTTTGTTGCAATCCGCTGATGATGTGCACATGTAACATGTATGTATGTATGTATGTATGCATGCATGTCTGTCTGTATGTCTGTATGTATGTTTGTATATTAGTATGTTTGTATGTTTGTATGTTTGTATGGTTTTATGTCTGTATGTCTGTAGGTTTGTATGTCTGTAGGTCTGTAGGTTTGTATGTTTGTATGTTTGTATGGATGGAGGGATGGAGGGATGGATAGATGCATGGATGTATGGATGCATGGTTCTTTCTATCTATCTATCTATCTATCTATTTCATATATGTCAGTTTTTTGAACTATTTATTTTTTATGTATATATATATGTATACATCATTCATGTGCATATATACAAAACATAACTCTGTATACATATGCACATATACAATCATATTTATATATTTATTTATTTATTTACCTGTTCGCAAGCACATGTGCCGCAGAAACAAAAACGCGACAACGCGAAGGAGGGGCCGGCCAGGCGTAGCCTGGGAAAACAGAAACTAAAATACCTACGCGAAAACGCCTAACGCCGAAACTTAAACGTCAAACCAAACTCAAACGAAAAACCTGGGAAAAACATCGCTCGAAATCAGTGCCGTGCAATGCCAAAACAAAACATTGAGGAATGTGAACTGACGGAAGGCGGTGTTTTTTTTTCCTGCATTGGTTTGGTCTGATGCTTATCTGATCCAGATGCCAACGATTGCTGGCCTCCAAAGGTTAGAAAAAATTTTGGGCTCTCTCAATCCAGCAAAGGCGAAGTGATCCGATCCCGCCAACGAATTTGAAAAAGGAATTCTGTCAGCCAGCTAAGCCTCAAAGGATTCTGTGTTGCGAACCGCCACGGCGCAAATATCTGCCACTGTTTCAATCAACAGCAAAGAATCTTCACAAAGCGAAAGAATGTCTTAATGGATCTCCTCTGAATAGTTTGTCTCGAGCAATTCTTTAACGTAATCAAAGACAGGAAGCCAGGTTCGATCAACCGCTGGACAGAGGCAAGCAGTGCCTGGGCACTGCGAGATGAGATGGGGTCTCACAAGGCAGGCCTGGGAAATACTGTGTCTCCATTGTTAAAAGTGCCTGTGTTCCACATTGCCAGAAAAAGGAAAGGGATTGTACATAAGGAGCCTGGCCAACGTGCTCCAAAATGGCCTTGATCAATGAGGCAATATTTTCGATGTCACCGATGCGGTCGGCAGATGAGTCCTGCTCAAACTGCATGAAAGCCAGTAGCATGGAGATGAATGCAATCATCTTGGTCAGTTCTTGCTCTGAGTATGCCATCAAATAGCACCTTGAGTTGTACCAAAAATCTGAATGCTATAGCCGAGTTTCCGAACAACTCAATTTTGATTTCTCGAAAGAGGTGGTACTCAAATCATTGCAGCAAATGAGAAAACAGTGAACGACATCGGAAATGCAACTGTGCCAAATAAACTGCAATCAAATGAAACTGAATGAAATCCAAAAGAATGTGCAACTGACATCAGAGAACAAATGCAATACTGAAATACGTTCAGAGAAGAAACTTCCGCGCACCAACATCTGGTGCCAAATAAAAAACCTAAAGCAGACGCCAAAACCAAACGCGGAGACTGACCAGGCGGGGGAAGAACGCAGGGGCAAAGCGCGTGGACAAACAGCACAACACAAAACCCCAACAGACGACAACCAGACAGGGACACAGAAGAAACGCGGGGGGAGAAGACCGGGCCAAAGGCCCAGGAGAGCCAACCAACAGACCCCACCACCAGCCCAGGCAACATGTGCCGCAAACAGTCACCCAGGTAAACCTGGACCTAAGCACCATCTCAAAGTGACAACATGACTCTTCGTACTACTCTCGCCGCACTCACATCTTTTTACCACCTTCTGCCTTCAGTCTGTTTGGTTCACCTGCTATCCTCAAATTTGCTTTGGGTCGGTCACTGTGTGACATGCGCATAGCCCCACACCAGTTTCAACGCCTGCTCAGAGCTGCCTGGTCACCCCAGGCTGGAACCTGCTTTTGCAGGTACCACCCATCACCTAGTAAAAGGAAAGGGGAGAAATGTCCGGGTCCCCCAAGAAAGTATCCCCGGAAAGAGGCTATGCGCAGGCGGGCTTCTCCACGGGAGGCCGGCTCTTAGGGTTGGGTAGGTGGGGAAAGAAAAGCAATGAATTCTTTTTTGGTTCAACTCCAACTTGAGCCAAAATGATAGCATTCATTGGCTCACTTAAAGATGACACATGCACACCCAAAGCCTGCCAAGCTCAATGAATGAATACATCTCAAAGTGACAACATGACTCTTTGTACTACTCTCGCCGCGCTCACATATTTTTACTGCCTTCTGCCTTCAGTCTGTTTGGTTCACCTGCTATCCTCAGGTTTGCTTTGGATCGGTCACTGTGTGACATGTGCATTGCCCCACACCAGTTTCAACGCCTGCTCAGAGTTGCCTGGTCACCCCAGGCTGGAACCTGCTTTTGCAGGTATCACCCACGCACTACTACACCCAAAGCACTAGAGGAATTCAAAGGTGAGGATGACTGGGATGAAAGGCAGATGGAAAAAATATTGTGGGGGGGTACGACGAATGAAATTTCAAGCCATGGCAGCGCCACCATGGATCATCAAAACCTAATCTACTAATATCATCGGCCCAGGTGCTCTTGCTCAGTAACCCTGGGCACGCAAGCCAAAGAGGGCAACATGGATTAGGTGACCGAGCTTTGCTAGGTCGGAATTGCTACAGTGCCCTCTCACTAAGGTCATCACAGCAGCCACACTGTCAAGAAACCAAAGGCCTTGCCGATTTCAAAAGACGTCAGGCCGTTTGATCAAAGCGTACAGCACCATCGAAAGTTCGAGCTGTGCGATGTGGTTCTCTGCTGGTTGCCAAAGGGTTTGAAGCTCTGCGCAACTGGTTGCAACAAAATTGAGACGAGCCTGGGACACATCAGGCTGGAAAAAGATAAGGTGGAAAGCACCAGGCCCGGGATTGTCAGCCTCGACAGCAGCGTCTGATGCTGCCAAAAATCGATGTTGCTGGTTGCTGCAAAGGGAATACTGAGAATCACGTTTGGGTTCAAAGCGCATCACTGCTTGAACACCTCGAAGCATGCCTCAATCTCGGGTGTCGGCACTGCTCTGGCTTCGTCCTGGCGAGCTTTGACTGCCATGAGTCCACCATAGCCAACACGGGCGTAGATGCCCTGCTCTAAGCAGTTGGCAATACCGTACAACTTCGACGCAGTTCCAGGTGTGAACTTCCCAGTTGTTCGAGCAGTAGACATAATATCTCGGTTTTGTCATGAAGGCGAGAACGTGCACAAAACCTGACATGGCCTGTATTGTTGATGTTGCTGAGGTCATGGGTCAGGCCCAGGAAGGTTCCAGTGCTCTGCATAGGTTGTTCTTGTCAGCTGCAAAAGGGGGAACCGATCAAACTGCATAGTTGGTTGACAGCCCATTGGCCTGATCCCTTAGAGGATTTGTGATTGTAGCATCATCGAAGTACAAGGAGACCAAGACTCTGCATAGCCTCCTGGAGAATGCTTCCACCAACCGGGAAAATCTGTTGAAAGAAGTCACTGTTAAGGGGGAGGCCGAAGAATAGACCAGAATACACCTGGTATGCTGATATGCTGGTGTTGCCACTCGTCATGGAACCAGACCACTACACAGCCCAAACTCTCCTGCAAAGACATGGGGCAGTAGCCGTATGCCAGTGGCAAGTCTTCCTGGCCTGTCTCCCAAGCGTCGTGAAGACAAAATTCTTGGATCTCCTCTTCCGATCATAGGTGCATCACCAGGCTGATGTGCTGAGCTGGCCTGATTAATCAGGGCTGCATAATAGAGTGAGCTTGTTGGAAGATCGCTCTGATTGGCCGCCAATGTCTCCATTGTCGATAACCCATTGTTCGCTCCCCACAGTGCCTGCAGTTCTGCCTGCATGTGAAGGAGGAAGTGCAAAGCCCCATGCAACGCCCAACAGACTCGCCTTGTCGGGTCGCCGCAGTCACTGCATCCTGTGCCCAGCTGCAAGGTGCCGCTGCTTTGGCTATCAAGCCAGCCGCTGAGTGCTCGATGCCAAGCTGGCCAGGGTCGCCCCCTGGGTGCCCGAGGGAAGAGTCTCGGATCCCAAAGCACGCTAGTACCTCGCTTGGCAAGGCGCTGTGCGCGACTCACCCATGCCCAACTGTCTAGCGTCACCCGGAAGGCCATACATCTCTTGAGGCACGAGGTCGAGTGCCGTAGTTTGGCTGGTATAAGCCGCAAGGAGGAGAAGGTCTGGCTTCTCTTGATGCGTGTAGTAAAAGTGCCAAGCATCCCCGGTTGCACAGCAGGTGGGATGATGACACCGCGGCTGCTCCACAGCCCCAACCAGGGAAACTTGAACCCTCCAAGATGAACGCTGACAGTTTCCCCGTGCAGCAAGGCATCTTGACCAAAGGAGGGGAACAACTCTGACTCACTGTCTGTGGGAACGACAAAGGGAAGAGTGCCTAATCTCGACTGCATGCATCCAGCATGTGTATGCCGCCAAGTCAAGGCCCTCCTGTGCCAGCCTCTCCACATGCTGCTTAAACTCCGAGGTCACCCCTCGCTACACACCAGGTCACCCCTTGAAAAGTCAAGGTCTAAAAAGGTCACACCTTACCAGACCTAGAAAGAAAAGCAATGAATGCTATTTTGGTTCAACTCCAACTTGGGCGAAAATGATAGCATTCATTGGTTCACTTAAAGATGACACATGCACACCCAAAGCCTGCCAAGTTCCATGCATGAATATATGTCCAATATGTATATTAAAAATACATATATACAATATATATAATATATACAATATATACAACATATACAATATATACAATATATACAATATATACAATATATACAACATATACAACCTATACAACATATACAATATATACAATATATACAATATATACAATATATACATTATATACAATATATACAATATATATATATATACAATATATATATACAATATATATATATATACAATATATATATATATATATATACAATATATATATATATATATATACAATATATATATACAATATATATATACAATATATATATATATATATATACAA
>Ga0126342_10015636_pt1 | contig 13288 bp, 10 predicted proteins | sample Cyp1metagenome_FD_92528 | JGI IMG/M metagenome (GOLD analysis project Ga0126342, IMG submission 92528) | Coral microbial communities from Lord Howe Island, Old Settlement Bay, Australia - Cyphastrea 1 metagenome | ecosystem: Host-associated > Invertebrates > Cnidaria > Coral ...
AAAGGTTGTGGAACAGGATTTTAATTTGTTTGCCCGGGAAATTGCAACTTGGTTGTTGGCTTAAATCCGTTGGGTTGTACCCTTTGGAAATCAATTCCAAAAGGTTGTGGACCAAACGATTTATATAAGGCATTTTTTTCCAGGACTGGACCCTTTTGAGCGGTACCACGGGGGATACGATGTGTGGTGCGCCTACCACACCAGGACCCATATGTGTATACTTTAAGAACGGGGAAAAGTTGGTCCTTCCACCATAGATAATGGGATATCTACAGTCTACAACCTGCATCATGCATTTCAATTTGTGTTTAGATTGATCTATTTGCAACCCCTATGTTTGTTTGGTAATTATATTGACCAGCATTTGAATATGGCATATATTGTACACATACATACATATATATATATATAGTTATTCATGTAACATTTATAGAGATATCATATTATATATAATGTATATCTAATTATATATGTATATATATATATACGAATTATATATATATACATTTCGAAGAAGGCCCCGCAAGCACGTTTTTGCTTTCAAAACTTGACCCGTCCTCTGTGCAGGTCCTGGAAGACTTGGGCTTGGCGCTGCCCGGGCCGCGTGTGGTCAGCGACCAGGAGGACTGGAAGAGCCACTGGGCACCGGTGAGGTGCGTGGAGAATGGGGATGTAATGGAGATATGATGGGTGCACTGGGGATATACTGGGATATTAATGGGAGATTGATGGGGTATGCGGTATGTATATATATATATATATAATTAAGCTACAACAATGGGATAAGTCATACAGTACGATTTTTGGGAGGGACAAACATGCATTGCCAGCTATTCTGCTGTGAAGAGAAGTGTAGCAGTGTTTTGACTCATACCCATGCAGGATTTTTGCAAACAAAAACTGTGGGTTAAAAATGAGAAATAATGTCATTTTTGGCTTCTCATATGTGAACTGGTGTCATCAAGTTTGCTGAGCCTGAAATCATTCTTGGAACTGTTCTGCTGAATGGTCAACGTCTCTAAGTTACATGACTGTATGTTCGACAGTCGGTTGTTCCTTTGCACGCATGGTTTGCATTGGTTTTACTCAGAAATGGACCTTGGCGCACCATTTCTTTGGTGTCCAAGTCAAATTCATTCAAATTCAGGGTGTCGAGATTCGGCATTGGGGTGATGCAAGGGAACCAAGCAGGTGAAATCGTGGATTCTTACTATCTAAAATGTGGGGTTTCCTGTAAAATGTCTGTCCATTAAAACAAATCGTTGGCATTCAGCGACCGTGGCTACCAACTTCAGTTTCTAGAATCATGTTGAGCCAACAAGTTGGATGACCGGAATTCCAAACAAGGTGGATTCCCTCCACTGAGACATGGCAGTGGAAAATCCACCATTTAAAAAAGGGATGATCGCTACACTTTGCCAAGGTGAGGATTTGGAGTCCTTGTTGTCCGCCATCGCCAAAGAGACCCGCATCGCTGAATCGCGAGGCGCGGCAGGGGGCAATGCAGGACAACTCACTGCAAAATTGGGTCATTAAGGAGTTATGGACGTTTTTTTTCAAAAATAGTTTGGTATAGATGTATAGATATGTTTTTTGAAGGTGCCCTTGATGGTTTGGGTTGTTGTTAATGTATGATATCACATGATGATATACTCCGCTAATGCCTTTCGATGCCTTTCATGTTCCATCCCTCTTAGCGCACGTGATCCCACTGGGGTTCACCAGGCTGAACGGAGATCATCTCCCCGGCCAGGTTTGGCACGTGCCCGTTCTTTGGCCAAGGCAGGGGATGAGATGCAGTGATTGGGGTACAGAATCACCTCTGCAGAGGGGTATACTGGCTGACATGTAATGCAGATCAATATAGCATATATTGTCATAGATTTTCCTAGTTTACCCCACATTTCCCCTGTGGGAACAAGACCCACTAACAATGGGCCAACGGGCATTCTTCCAGTGGGGTTCACTCGCCGAAGGCGTTAAACTCGGCCTGGAGCCGCTTCCAGCGCTATGCCTTCCGTCGGAACGACAGCAGCAAGGCTGGCCACTTCCATTACCACAGTTGGGTCCCACATGTTTTCCTATAGGATCTATAGGTTATAGAAAAAACATTGCTCACCTGATCATGTTTTTGCTTGATTGCATTTCTATAAACTAGTATCTGTATAGTATATGTCAATCATTTTCAATCCCTGTTGTGGAAGATTATATTGAATCAGCCTGTTCGTTTGCGATCAAACCACGAACCAGCAATTGATTTTGGGGGACCTATCAGCAATTGGATGGCTTGACTTAACATATTTCTTTGACAAATGCGACCAATCCATACGGTCCATACGTGGATAGCCAACTCATACACATGTAAACTTGTAAATATGTTCATGTTTTTTCATACTTGTGGTTTGTTCCCATGTGTTGCACAATTTTCCCTTTACCAGCCCAGCTGGATGTACGCCCCCAACATCCCTTGACAGTGCTACCATGGGAAAGGCCTCTACCTTTCTGCTGACCTTGCAATCTGGCTGTTGGTTGCCATCAGATGGGCCAGAGGCCTGGACCCTGAGACCCCGGGACCCCCCGGGACCCCCCACAGCGGAGGGCCGAGGGCCTCGGATTATCCAAGTGGCCCAGGCACCATCCCAGCGTTGATCATCATGTTCCCTCCATTTTTGGACCTAACTGGAGGAAATCCACCATGTGTTCCTACTCACTATAAATCCCAGTGTTGGACATGGTCAATCCTCATGGCATTTCCATGATAAAGCCAGGCAGCGCTGCATCGCCCTGGTGAGCTGGTCTGTGGCACCGTGGAGATTCGCTCGGTCTTCCCGGATGTGCAGCTGCTGAAAGGACGAATGTGCGGCGTAGTGGCAGGCAGGGATCAGTAAGCAGGGCTGGGTGTCCTTTCTTGTATCTTATCATTTTCATGTTCTTACTTTAGATTTTGTTACTTTAATTTATTCTATATATGTTCTGTGTTTTAGCTACATTGGGGCTACGTTGATGCAACTTTTTGAACATTGATATCGCGCAAATATTGGCGACAGGGGCCATAGACCATAGACAGTTCTTTTTCGTCAACATAAGTCAACCTTATAGCGTTACTTTAAAACGGCTTGGGGTTGTTCATAGATTATCCAGCTGGGCCATGAGGTCAGGATCGGTAGTGGATTCACGCCTTCACTAGCCATGCTGACCCTGCCAGGCGACTTTGCGGAAGCCTTGGGTGTGTTGACCAAACCAACAGTGGATTTGGCCACCAAGGCACCAGGGGATGCCGGTGACCGTTCAAGAAGTATGGCAACGGCTGTTATCGTCAAGAAATCCGGATTTTAGATGTTTTTAGGATGTCAATCTTCCAGTTTCGTCTACTTCATGGGATAGGCTACTTCCTTCAGTGTCAGATACTGTAGATCCCGATTCAGTAAATAATTGTCTTTCCTTGGTTTGAGTTTTGAGTTTTTGTTCACTAGACAACATTCATTTACTCTCATGGGTGATGTTCCATGGACCATTTGGTTGCCAGAAAGTGAACTGAAAGGTGGAAAAACAGTTTGCTTAGGGAGCTATGAAGGGAGAAGTCATCACCTAGCCAAATAATAAGCCATGATCCATCAGAACCTACGCATACAACAATCAAAATGGGGATGCAACCTGCAACAGAGAAACATGCATCTGGAATAGCACGATACCAATGAATCTACCTTAACCTTGCAGAGAGATGCGGTGCCACAAAGAATATGCAATCCAGGTCTTTGGCAACAGAGTTGGAGCCATTCCCACTGGAACATTTCAAGAAGCCCGGATAACTTCCAAGCAAATGCACGACGATGTGCCCCTTGTGCTCAGGCATATGATGGCTTTCCCTCAGCAACAAATCAACTGCCGCGGTTTTCCTGAATACAAAGTTGTGTTTAACAGCTGACGCTTCGAACCATATCCGCATTTGCCTCACTTTGCCAGAATATTCATTGACAATCAGACAACAATCAACAGTAGGACTTTGCTTCGGTCAAAAATGAGACCCACCCAAAACAAAGGGGAATTTAACGGCTTTAGGCAACACAACATCTATACGTATCTCTATTGCAGCCACCAAAAAATGGGAGTTCGTCAAAGAGTTTACTTTCCAAAGAGTTTACTTTCCCCACAAAAGAAAGTCCGGTGGGATCATCATCCCATGTTTGAACAGTTGTATTTTGTAATGAGAAATATGAATGAAATATGAATAAAAGCAGCATAAACATGCATAAACCACCACCGAATGAGACCAGGGCCCAGTTCCCATTGCAGGTGCTGCTGAGCTTTGAACACGCATCCCCCGTGGCGCCAGAGAGCGCTGTGGCGGTGTACGGTTTCCTGCAGGAGCAAGGCCTGGCTTCGATGGCGAGGTCATCTATTTGTTGATGATTCCTAAGCTTTGATTGGCAACTTCTTGTCTATTAATTTGGGAACACCATTGTGGTCGTTAGCTTGGGAGTGTTCATCTATTTGTTGGATGATTATTGATGATGTATAAAGTTTGCTATTAACTCTTACATCAGATCCAGCTGAAGATGGATGAGTCTGTCAAGATTGATCAGATAGCATGGAATGACACAATGATACAACCATTTGTTCACGAGGATATGGCCAGGAGAGCCTGGGGATATGACAAGTTCATGCGGGATTTTGACCCAACACAGACTGGCGGTTTTGCCACATCAACCTTTGAGAACAAAAAGGTAGGATATAAATAGGAGATATTTGAATGACCAAAAAGTCATGTCGATAGGGACACTAAATGTGTTACAAACATCGGTGTTTCCAACTGGAACGGATCATGGATCCACCTGGGTCCCCTTTTTGAACCACCTGTGGAGCGCATCTCCCTGCCATAGAAGATCCGGCCGGGATGTCCCTATCTCCATGTGTATCTGTTGGGATTTTGTTTCATCCCTTATCCCTATTCATCCCCTATCTTTTTCAAATACCCACTATTGATGAAATCTCCCATTTCTTTTACTTTATCGATGATTCTATCATATCCTTGCACAATGTGATTTCCTGTCGTTGGTCGAAGATCCCAAAGCCAGGTGCTGATTGGAGCATGCTGCGCGACAGTCCGTCAGGGGCTCTGGGGTGTGGCAGATACCAGATGAAATTTGCAGAACACTTAGAATTGGAAGGTGGTCAGTGGTCAATAAGTCATGGTTGAAAGCCAGTTGTATATGGAATGATGTCGATGCACATGCAAATGATGATAGGGTCAAATACATGTGTCGCTGGCATTCACAAGTTTTGGTCACGTTTGAACAAACGGAACAAAGAATTTCATTTTTGGGAGTGCCCACCTTTGTTTGACCCATCCCCAGTCAAGAAATGACAGCATTAATTGTACGTATATGATTGATTGACTCCTGATTTGGGGCTAGACATCCATTGGCATTGGTTCTTAATGAAGTGGACTGGCGATCATGGGTAGTGGTGTCAGTGGTTCGCATCAACATTTTGGAAAATTGTGACAGTGATACATGAATATTTTGATAGTTTGAAGATGCTTGAAGAATTTCGGGAAAGTACAGTGTCCCGAATCCACTTATTGCTAGTCTTTTGCATGCTGGAAGTGTGCATTTGATTGGCAATGTCTATGCAACTTGCAACTAACTAAACTAACACTAATGTGGATGCCAGGATGGTTCATCTTTCACAGACAACTACCAGCATACAACGTATATAGAATGATATAGACGACATTGAGATCAGAGAGGTAGCATGTACATGTAAATGACCCGATGGCATACAGACACAGTGGATACACAGCTTCTTGCTCCAACAAGTCTTGGATGAAAACAACAAGTTGCCCAGATAAGTGGATTTACTCACCATCACAGTATCATTGGGTTTGGGCAAGTAAAGATTCACAGGAAAGTGTTATTGTTTTTTTTGCTATTTGAATTTGGGTTTTCCTCTACACTATCCCTTCATCTATGTTTGATACACCATGAAGTACAGAAATTCGACAGATTTGGCCAGATACATCCAGATATATCCGGATATAGAGTTCATTTACCCATCACCCATAGTGATTTTCCATGATTTTCCAGCATTGGATCATCTTAGACCCTTCCGGGGCTTCGGTGAGGTGCGTCGTAGTGGAGCAAGGTCAAGCAGCAGTGATGCCATCGGAGGTGGTTTGGGAGGACCTGATGGCAGTGTGGTCCAGAAAATATTTGGGGTTACTAGATGTTACTAAGCTATTATTGTATACAATATAATTATATATATTATTATTATTCCTATTATTATTCTTATTATTATTTATGTTTATTATTATTATTTATTTGTATTATTGTTATTTATGTTTATTATTATTTATTATTATTAATGTTTATTATTATTAATCTATATAATTGTATGTTATTGTATGTTGGTGTACAATCAATGATAGATGTATGTGATTGTCTTATCATACAATCAACGATAGATATATAGATTGATCAATTACGAATTTAATGACCAAACATGGGGATAGAATTGAAACATGGTGGTTGGGTTGATTGCAAACTGTCAATCGATCGTTTGTTTGAGAAAATCTTAAGCAACAATTTTCTGTGTCAATCTGTTTCGCCCCCCAAAAAAGAGGTTGAAACTAGATGCCCGGTTGTTTAAAGGGCTAAATTCCTGTGGTTTGTACCATTCATAATGGCGATATAATCCCTGTTTTTTGGTGGATTGAGGGTCAATTAAACTGGCTATTGAGGTCAAACTATATACCTGGAAGACTGGCTTCAAGCCTGAAAGGAGAAAGGAGTGTCCTTCAGTCTTTGCCAAGTCAATTTGAGCAATGGGAAATTATGAGACAACCGCTAAGGTACCTTCAGAATCCAGTCGTTCTAGATCAGACCATGGCATGATTATGGCAGCTCAAGTTGGGGTTGAACCAGAAAGTTCATCTCCAGAAGTTAGGAACCGCATAGACTCATAGACAAAGAGCAATCGTTGATACACAGCAACCTGAGGGCAAACGGACTTTGCGGATACTTGAGCCAAATGTCGGTTGCTTGGATATTCTTTACCCAAACCCAAGGATGGCTATGTCACAGCGCTAGCAAACTGAATTCCCAGTTGATATCAATCATAAGGTTCAGTGAAAACACGTGAGCATATATGGTCTGAAGGAAGAACCAATGATCATTGCAGAACTGGATGGATACAAAAATGATGTAACAGTGCACCTTTTCGGCGCAATCCACCTTTGTGCAGACATCATTGAATCATAGTCAAAGAATAACTCATCCATCATGCAAAGGCTATGATTTGGCATGTGATTTTTCAGGCTTCCGTTTTGGGAACGTACCGTACTGTATGTATGGTAGGTTTTCCTTGAATTGATCTTCTGATTTTACCTATTTCTTCTTCTACCAGGGCCCGTAAATGATGACTAAGAAGCGGGAATAGTTGCCAAAAGGCCAACGTTTACAGTAAGCTTTGCGATGTATGAGCATTTTCGAAGAGGGGATCAAGCCGTTAATATGGGGTTACCAACAACGAGATGTTGTGGGAATGAGGATCATCATTAATAAGAGGCGAACATCCATCCATTGCTTGATTGGGCTCATACAAACATCAACTACGGTGGGAATTTCCTTTTCCTTCCCTTGTTGGAGTTGGATATGGTGCAACGATTAAGTCCCGAAAGTATGCCTTGTGTCATTGAGTCTTGGCTACCCCATGTTTGCCCTCTGGCTAGTTGGGTTGCTGCCATGGATTCTGGCGATGCTTGGAGCTGAATGCATATCTGGCATATCCAAACATCGTTACAAGTTATAAGTTATAAACTTATAGATTCTTGATGAGCAGTTCAGAATTCTATTCCAATGACAGAGACGTTGGTTCTTCTGATTACTTTGCCATACTGTTTTAGCAACCCCAAAAACGACGTTTATGTTTGTTGTTTCATCAAATTTCTGAAGTGGTGGTAAATGAACTGTCTCTCTTTTGGTGGTTGCTTTTTTCATGTTTCTTTTGGCATTTTGGGGCCACAACGACCTGTCACATGATTTTCCCATTCCCAAGTGCAGGATCCGCACGATGCCATCGACGCGCCAAAGTTGCAGCGGTTGTACAGTGTGCCTTGGGCTTGTGCGGTAGGGTTTGGACGGTATGGTCAGAAGTTGATGGCCTTGCAAAACACACACCAGGTACTGCGTTGGTGAGATCAAGATGTATATAGGATGTTCATGGCTAGAATTGGCTATTGAATTTCACGAGGTTTTTGGGTCTTGGGTCCCAACTGATTTTTGCATATTGCTGTACCCTGAGGTACCATCGGCGCAAATAGCTGTGCATGTCAACGTACATATTTTTCAGGAACCATGGATTTATGGGGTTTTGATCAAATAATATGCATATATGGCAATGGTTTTGTTATGATGAACAGTGTTGAAGAGGTGTTCATGGCGGTGACCAAGTGCCTTCACAAGTACATGTCCACATTACCCATGATGTGGCGCGATGATCCCGCTGACATTTCGTTGTGAATGGCAAGTCGGACCAAGGAGGCTCAACACTTCAAAAAATATGGTACACATAAGACCAAAACAAGTAAGGCCTGGTAGCCTAAAGACTCAAGACTGCATGTTTATTTGCTTGAAAAGATGTTCATCATTTTAACAAACAAACGTGACACAAGAACACGCTAGAATCATCATTGCTATCATGATTCATCATCATCATCAGTTTCGCCATTGTCCGTCTCAGTTTTTCCGCCAATGGCGTCTTTCAACAGCCAGACGGACGACGGAGATGACGAATTCATGACCAGGGAGCTGCAAGAAGCACCTTCTGTCCTTGTTCCGTCAGTGGACGACGGGTCCGATGTTGATCTTGAGACAGGAGAGGTAAGGATTAATACAACCCGCGCACGAGCTTCTGGTGACACCGTGTCGCGCCCCGGCGGAGGATGGGCTTATTCAGTTGGCCGGTTATTGCAATCAGTTCTTTTCGCGCATTACCTGAGATGCGCTGGCGAGTTCGCCCGCGCAGTCATCTACGCAGTTGGCTTCGCACTTGGCGCACAGGCTGGGCCGGAGTCCGACGGACGGGGCAGCAATATAGCAGTTCATTGGTTCTTGGGCGTGGTGGTGACCCTGTCAAGTCAACATATTTTGTTTTTTCTTGCCAAGCCATCATTTGGAATGCCTAAGTGGACTTAGCGTCATCAAAGAATTTTGATTAAACACACGGATTTTATTTCAGTAGTGTGCTGCTGCTGCTGCTAGATCCATTTCGAACCATATATGCAAACAGCGCATGAGACCCGGCCAAAATCGCAGTTTTTTTGGGGAGCGATGGCCCCGTGCAAAGCAGAATCTTGTAAACATCCACTTTTCAGAAGAACCAAACCAACTTCTTAGCAAAGCGAATTCTCCGGATGCTCACAGGTCGCCCAAGAGGTCAAAGAGTCGTTGGCTGGCCCGAGAACTGTCCCATCAGCCAGCACGCTCTCAAGAAGTAGATTTTTGGATAATTGGATGCAATTCAGTATTTATGTTGTAGCCTGTGTGATCCCAGCGGTATGAAGGGTTCCAATCATTGGTTGATGTTTTGGTTGTAAAACCAACCAGCATCCTCTCTCCGCAACAGTGGCTGGAGCCGAGGCGGACCTGATGTTGATGCGATCTTATCAAGCGCGCTGGAAGGATGACTCCAAGATGTTGATCTATTTGGGTTCCTGGTTCGCAGGATGTTCGTGGTGTCGGTCAGGTGACGTCAAGCCATACCTTTGGCCCATTCAGTTTGTCATTCAACCATTATTTTCTCAGTTCATAATCGCGTTGTTTTGTCATTGTATCATTGTTTGTGTGGGGTTTAGCTCAAGGCTGCTAATGGCCGCCAAGTGTCAAGTGTTCCCACATGTCACGCCGGGAAGAATCATATTATATAGTATTGCTGGCAAATTCAAACAATTGTCGGAATTGGAATGGAATTGAATGGAATTTGCCACACGTATTATAAAGGGCGCAGGCGCAGTGATACTTGAATCTTTGAATATTGAGTTCAGCAAATTGATGGCAACAATTGTCAACTGTCAATTGTTACAGTACATTGTGCGTTCAGATTCAGGTGGAGATGCTTCGCCGCAGTCCGGATCAGAGTTTTTCATGCTGCTTGGATTTGTTGGCTACGGGAAGGTTGAGGGGGACTGTTGTCAGCTGAGAGGGTGGTTTCTCTGGCGGTATGTCTTGGTCGATAGACGCTAGGGACATGCACGTGAAATTACAATCCTTATTTGATGGAGTATCATCTCCTCAACCTGGCAGTTGACATGTTGTCAACCGACAGTTCTTGGTTGCTGGTTGCTGGTTTGGTTGGCAATGAGACAACCACTATTCAGTTCCATGCACATGGCTTCAGAGACGGTCGGCTCAAGTGGATCTGAACTTGGGTGCTCTGTCATATCAGGCACAACAGACCTGAATGATTAGATCCACTCTGAATCGGTTTGGGATGCTGCGTCGCTCCAATGCCTTGAGCGAAGAAGCTTTGCCCGCATCACTTGACCTTGATGGCGGTGATGATGATTGGATTGTGCCAGACGATGGTGGCCATGCTGGCCATGACCCCACTCATGCCGCTACGGCTGGTCGCCCAGCTGATGATGCTTCTCCAGTAGAACGTGCTGCTGATGATGCCGCGACTGTGGTGCCAGATCCATCCCCACCTCGCAGGGCCAGACGATCCAGGCCAGCTGCCAAGCCAATGAAAGTGCCCCCGAAAGCCAAGTGGCTGTCAGTCCCTGTCCCAGCCAAATATGGGGGGCCTGTGATCTATGTGTTCATGCCGTGCGCTTTGGCTGGGTCAGTGAAGGAGGGATTCAACGAGGACCTCAAGGCGGCCATTTTCGAATATGCAGATTCAGCGGCCAAGATCAAGCAGCCGGCATTCCAGTACATCAAGGCCAAGCTGCGAGTCTGTGGATGGGAAGTCGCACACCGCCGCCCAAAAGACATGACCAAGTCCACCAAGAAGCCACTGATAGTTGACCCTGATTTCTGAGTTCGATCCTGGGTCCTGCTTTTGTCAGGTACTCAAGCTTTTGGTGGTGTTTGCGTAGTGATAACCCTGCGCTTCACTCTCACTTACAGTCGCCCACTCCCAAAAAAACTGGCATCACAGAAACTGACATTGACATTACTTGAACATACTTAAGACAAACAATGACATACTTGTATGAAAAAACATTGATATTCTGAAACTGTTCTTTTTGAATCTGAGAGGGGGGTGAGTACAATCTGATCCTCACCCACTTGGAATTTTACACTAGGATGCGTGGTGGTCTGGCATTTGGAAAGCAAGGAATTAAATTTGAATTGCACCATCTCCAGCAAAATCAACTTGCTTCCAACCGGCCACTGGGCAAGAAACAGGTATTCATGTCCGCTGGGGGAGGTGGGGGCAGTGCTGGCAGTTGAGACTTGGAAAGATATCAGTCATGGTGACTGTCGCCATCATACAGTACAATCAACTCAAAATCGGCCAATACTTTCCCACACAATACCTCAAAACCAAGACCTCAAACTATGTGGATGCAGCGTTGCCGAATAAAACTCTGTGTGCGTGTTTTTCATTTGTTGGCATTTCATCCTCAGGGGGCTCAACGATATGTCAGCCTCCTCCTTCTAAGGATCTTGCAGGATGCAATCTCTTTCGAATCCGCGGAGGTTGCTTGCGCATCTTGGTCGTGGACATCAGCCTTCAGGCTTCTGATGGTTTCTGACTCCATGATTGTCAATCAGTGAGTGAGATGGGGCTCCCTTGAAGAAGACATGTGTGCCACGTCCAACCCCCCTATTCATGTTTAGTAAGAGGGTGGCACTAAAGAACCTCGCGTAAGCAAAGCCCTGGTGTGCGTAAGCCTTCATAAGCATCAGCATAAGCTATTCCCGCGCATAAGCTAAAACTGTGGGTGCGGTAACTGTTTAGTTTATATTGTTTTTTCATGAGCTAGCATTCACGGCTAGTTCATGAAAAAACAGCATAGCACAAACTAAACAGGTACTGACTATATATTGTTTGAGCATTGCGCATTCAGCTAAGTCCGGGCAAGATGCGGACAGCCCTATTTTCCTCGGGCTTGACACCCACCCAATGCCTCTCACCATTCTTGGAAGTGGGCAATCTGGGCTGGCCAACAAGTTTGGCTGTTTGGTGCATGCCTGTAAGCTGGAAATATCGGGGTCGGAATCCAGTCTGCAAGCAGTTGGATTTGGCCAGTGTGGATGCATTCGGGTTGAGTGGTAAACGCATTTGGGTTGAGTGGTAAACGCATTCGGGTTGAGTGGTTAAGCGAGGTTCCAAGTTCCAAGTTGTTCCGGCTGCATGTCTGATGAGCGAAGGTTCTGTTCACCATTTGAGGCGAGAGACTTGTCAGCGTTTTCACGAAGAGTCATTTCGTGGACGTCTGACTTTGGGACCGAGTCTCTCATGACAGAGGCACATCTTATTTTTCCTTATTTGTCTTTCTGTTCCTTATTCCCTTCCTAACCCTTATCTCATCCCCTATCCTTTATTGGGTTCGGGTTCGTCTCCTGCTCCTCCTCTTAGTAGTCAGGAAATCAATGCGGAACATATGTTCCAATATTTGGGGTGTGTGGGAAATGAGTTGGGTCATTTGTCGTTCGTTCATTCGCTGTCCTGCGAGGTCCCGCCGATCCCGATGGGCGACTTATTGAAAGAGCAGGTCGAGGAGATGGGGCCACATTTTCGGTATGTTGGCAACCTTCAAAAGGACAACGAATTCTCCTTTGACTTGAGTGGAGCCCTCATGGTTACAGGCCATGCGGCGTCACCGTACTAAGTGGTTTGTGAGCAGGATGTGATCATGGCAGTAGGTTCAAGGCTTTCAGGTCATCATGTCAGCAGGTTTCAGCCTCTTCTGGTCTGGTCTGGACCTTTCGGGGAGGGTTTTCATAGATATGTTTGATAAAATATGAATATATAATGTACAAATGAACCACTGGGAGGGAGCGACACGCTCTTTCTGCGGAAGTTTCCAAGCATACCCCCAGTGGTCATATTATCTAGATATATGATGTATGGTGTGATGATTGGATTGCTTTCATTTTTAATTTAGAATTATTCAAGTGAAACGTGTTCATGCTGCCTTTTGCTTCTGCCAATGATGATGCCGCTGACTATTTTTTTGCTATAGATGATGATGAACCCTTCCCACATATATTATAACATATAAAAATTACTCTCTCTTTCTTTTGAAAATTCTTACCCCCTCCACATTTGCTGAGCA
>Ga0126342_10015637_pt1 | contig 13287 bp, 13 predicted proteins | sample Cyp1metagenome_FD_92528 | JGI IMG/M metagenome (GOLD analysis project Ga0126342, IMG submission 92528) | Coral microbial communities from Lord Howe Island, Old Settlement Bay, Australia - Cyphastrea 1 metagenome | ecosystem: Host-associated > Invertebrates > Cnidaria > Coral ...
CATACATGCATACATGCATACATGCATACATGCATACATGCATACATGCATACATGCATACATGCATACATGCATACATGCATACATGCATACATGCATACATGCATACATGCATGCATACATACATACATACATACATACATCCATACATCCATACATCCATACATCCATACATCCATACATCCATACATCCATACATCCATACATCCATACATCCATCCATCCATCCATCCATCCATACATACATACATACATACATTACATACATATATATATATATATATATATATGTATATATATATATATATGTGTATACACATAATATTTATGTCTTTATCTATGTTTGAAAATTTGGAACTCACCTTTCCCCTCTTAAACCGAATCCATGTTGCAATTGTGGTTTATATCTCCAACACTATCTTGGCTTTATCTGCGTTGTTATATAAGCATCATTTCAGTTGGTTAACCCTCTGCAAAACCTGCAAACGTTGCCTTTGGGAAAATCGGCAAATTTGTGAGCTAAATCCTCCAGATAAATGGATCATGTTTCCATCAATTAACATGGCAAATGTTAGTTTCCGTTGGTTAATCTGTTAATTAATCAATTCACCATTTTTTGCTGCTTGAAAAATCACAGCTGTTTGCTGCTTGAAAATCACCACCAGTTAACAGTTGGTCGGTTAATCCACCAGGGTGAAACCTCCATGGAGTGAAACCACATCGTTAACGTTAACGGTATAACGGTAGGATAGTTCCCATTCATCACCATTCAGCATCATTATTCACCCATTATTAAGCCATTAATCACCATTAATCGCCATTATATAATCGCCATTATTAAGCCATTAACCCGTTATTAATCATGATTAACCATAGTTAACCCAGTATTACCATTATTAACCACCATTAACCACGATTGAGTTCTCTTCACCACTATGAAGCCATGGTTCATGAAGCCATGGCTGGCACCTCGGGCAGCTCCGGCTCGAGGCGCATCTCGAAGTCGACACCGCCCTTTGACGACGAGTTTCACGTGGGAAACACGCACCACAAACGGAGAAATGCTTGGTTTATACGTGTTGATATGTTAAATATATGGTGTAAATACATGTTTATATGTTTATATGTGTTTACCTGTGGATGGGTTTATTTATGGTTCAAATATGGTTTATATGGGTACCATTAATATGGTGAGTTTAATCCCAACATGGGGCCCGCATCACCGGAATGGCGGTTTTTTCCAATGGGATCAACGAGTGTTTTTTTACCAAGGAAGTTGAGATGGTTTCCCAAGATTTTCAGAACCCATCAAGAAGGCCCCAAAAACGCAATGCCTGCTACCTCTCAAGCATCTCCAAAAATATCTCCTTTTACCCAAAAAGCAGGTATTTGGATGCTATGTTCAATGGATTGGTTTCAGGGAACATCCATGGGAAACCTTAGCTTTTGCTTCCAATCTTGAAATGTAAGTGGTAGATTTTTCCCTCATGTAATCCAGTTCTAAGATATTTACCAACTAGGATTTCCTTTTTTTCCAACTGTTTTATTCAAGTTTTCGTATCGCAAAGTATATGAGCCAAGATAAGAATATGGGATTGATGATTAATGGGTTTTAGTCATCCCACAAAATTTTGGAATATATGTATATATATATATATACATATTGGCAATCCTTTAAATGGTGGTATGACCACCCTTCCATATGTGTATCTAACTCTTGACCATGTAACACATTTTCCACGATATGGTTCACATATTTTTCCTGTATGGGTATGAAAATCGGCTACGCAAATTCCACCCTTAAAATTGCCGTTTGCATGGTACATTTGTCTTTAAACACACCAAAGTTTGTTACCATGACACTTTTTTTTTCATCGTGGTTTAAGAGTTTTACCATGTTTTTTTTTTAATAAATTGACCATGAATCCGTCTGAAATCCCGAAAAAAAAACATGTCAACTATAAGGGATCGCTGACCATCCCAAGATAGGATCATGACCTAGTGAGGTTGGATCCTCATGATAAGTAACAAAAACATTACATAATTTCATGGTTTACCACAATCAACCTTTAATACTAATCATTAACATGTAAAAAAAAACATGATTAGCCACATGTTTCCAGAAAATTCAACAAATCGCATGAAATCAGTATTTTGATTGATCAAAATTCAATAGAAGGGCATGGTCATCCTCCATTGATGTATCATTTTCTTTTTTGAACAAGTTGCCCTTGGCTAGTTCGGGGATGTCCACGTGTTTGAATTACAATAATTCACTCCCCTATTAAAAACAAGTGTTATCATTCAGCCATTTAAGGGGATCCAACATATTTTACTAAGTAGTATGTGTATATATATATATATATTTCTGTAGTTAGTTCATAACCCCCAATAACCCAGGTAGTTTGTGATCCACTATTTCATAATCAATCAACCAACCAATCAATCAATCAATCAGTCAGTCAGTCAGTCAATCAATCATTTATCAACAATATCCCTAATGCTATATCAAAGCCTTAAAGCAAAGTATAATTAGATTGTTCAATCGTATTTAACTTCAAATTATATAGTCACCAATCAACAATGCTGTGTTTGATGGTTGATGTCAAATTATTGAATTCCAATTGAATTGCCATTGTACCTGATTAAAACCTACACCTTAACCAATGAACCATTATCTTTCATCTAAATCCCATTTATGCTCTCCAGTTTTCATGCTTAAAACCCATATAATATAACTCCACATTGTCATGTTTACCACCAAACTCGGTCTTCAAATGGGATCAACGAATGATTGATGGATGTTTTTTTTCCCAGCATTTTTCCCAGCATTTTTCCCAGCATTTTTCCCAGCATGTTCATAGATTAATAACCATAACTGGCATGTTTTCCCATCATTTTCCCAGCATTTTCGTATAACCATAACTCCAGTTTTAGGGACCCACTCATCCATGCCTCCTCGAAGTCCCTCGGCGCGCAGGCCCTCACGGGAGAACGGGGACCTGGCATGGAGGATGTCAAGTTGGGATGAAAACATGTGTTTTAACAAAGGAAAAAATATTGGGATGACATGATGAAATTACTGATTGGTGGGCTAATGTGCGACATTAAACACTAACCCATACAGCACTATACATTATATAATATATATATAACCACCTACTGATTGGTGGTATACCTAGCCCTCTGAAAAATATGAAAGTCAGTTGGGATGATGACATTCCCATTTTCTGGACAAAATAAAAGCCATGTTCCAAACCACCAACCAGTGATGAAACTAGGATGTTGTAAAACACAAATTGTTGGGATAACATTGGAGGATGTCATCATTAACATTGGGATTTTGATCAAGAGAAATGAGGGAAAACACAGATGGGTCTTAACGAAGAAATTAAGACCCAGACCACAGATTGGAATGTCGATTTTTAGTATGAACGTGTGTTAACCATCTATTTCTTGGGGTACCTAATTTTGACACATGTATAAATTTCTAACTGATTTCACTTTCACCAACAAAAAAACAGGAGTTCACCAACAAACACGGTGATGTATAACCATGAATGACTGGACACATAAGGATTCTATGATCAAAAAGGATGGAACATGGGTTTTGATTAATAAACCTCGATAACCTTGGGGTTTATACCCTCTGGTAACCTAACATAGCTTAGTAAACCATGTAGTTCGATGATTTACCTATTAAAACTAATGGTTTTCCATAGCTATGTTAAATACCAGAGAGATTCCAGAAAGTAATTGTTTGTTTGGTTTTCCTAGTTCCAAAGCATGAACAGATCACCCGATTGCTGCCAACACATCTTCCAGCTGGGAAGATTCGAATTTCTGTCGACTTTCGCCCAAAAACATCGGGGCTGAAGCCCGGAAACTTGCCATCCAGCTGTATGGTTGAAACTTGCCACAGTCGAATCGTTGGATTCAAAAAAAAAAATCATCGAACTGTTTAGGTGATGAAAATTGAACATACCCTCTGGTTATGACTCACATAGCCATGGAAAATCACCATTTTTCTTAGGTAAACCATCTATAAATGGGCCATTTTCCATGGCTATGTTAAATAACCAGAGGGTATCGCAAAAAACAACTGGTGAAGTTTCGACATGTTCCACCAGTTACCCTCCGGTAATAAAATGTCATAAAATGGTGAAAACCCATGCACAACCACCAAAAATAGTTCGATGATTTCCCAGCGAACAAAAGCATCACTTTTTTTGGTGTTTTTTCTGTTGGCCATGTTTGATTACTGAAAGGTATATTCCATTAATCACCATTATAATCCAATAATCACCATTAAGACCATGATAATCACACGATTCTTGCAGTATTAATCCATTATTATCATCATTATCCAATTACTATCCCATTTAATTATCCACTATTATCCATTGTTATTCATTACCATCCCATTAACAACTAATTTTCTAACTAAGTTTCCCATAAATTTATCCATTACTAACATCCCATTAGCATCCCATTACTATCGAATTATTTTCCCATTAATATCCCATTATTATCAATGGTTAAGCCATTAATATTCATTAATATCCATTAATATTCATTGTTATCCATTACTAACATCCCATCAAATTATCCAAAAGGCGAACCATCAAATCATCAAATTATCAGCTTATCCATCAAATTATCCCATTACTATCCATGAATATCCATTACCCCTCTGGTAAATTAACATAGACCCTGGCAGTCATCGGGATTGGAAGATTAGTTTCCATTCAAACTACGCTATTTTCAGGGTCTATGTTAATTTACCAGAGGGTACTATCCATGAATATCAATTATTACCATCATATCCATTACTATCCATTATTATTCATGAGTATTCATTAGTATCCCATCAAATTATCCCATCAAATTATCCATTAATATTCATAATTATCCATTACTATCCATTAACAGCTAATTTTCCAACTAAGTTTCTTATAAAATTATCCATTACTAACTTTCTATTGGTATCCCATCAAATTATCAATTTTTTTCCCATTAATATCCCATTATTATCAATGGTTAAGCCATTAATATTCATTAATATTCATTAATATCCATTAATATCCATTAATATTCATTAATATTCATTAATATTCACCTGCTATGCCACATGTAGTGGGGGCTCAGGGGTCGATATATTTCAACTATTAATATCCCATGAAATTATCCATTACTATCCATGAATATCCCATTGAAATGATCCCATGATTACCATCTCAAAAGGCCAAAGGGCCAAAAGTATGCCCAGGAGCTTTGTTGGAGCTCTTGCGCTCGGATGAACTCGTCCACCCGACCTGAAACTTCACGAGGTTGCCGTAAAAAGGTCACTTCCCCGGTGCAAAACGCTTGGAAAAGCATAGAAAAGCTGAGATTTATGATGATTTATGTAGATTTTCTATAGTTTGATGTAGGTTTTATGAGATTTAACCTATAGAATTGATATTGAGTCAATGAATGTAGGATTAAATCCTATGATTTACACGATTTAAACCTATAGAATTGATCTTAAGAGGGAATGGATGAATGGAACATTTCAAACAATCAAAACATCAAAAATAGATTTTGCATTGGAACATACTGTACTTAAACTGTTCGGTGGTTGACAGCCCTGGTTGAAAAAAAAAACATTTGATGGGTATAACCCATTTTCAGACACGACCATATATTATAGAATACATACATGTATACATGTATATATATATACTATGTATGTATGTTCCATTCATATGTTTCATTCATGAGATCATTATGAATCCCAGAATCCCATCAAACCCAATCAGAGCCAAGCAGCAGCTGGCTGTGGTGGAGGCCTGGGCTGATTGCAACGCAGTGACGACAAGTGGAAAACCTGAAATTGAACAAATATCTATGAGACATATCATCGAACTAACCTCCTGGAAATATTTTTCCGCATCCTGTCAGGGATGGCAATATCTATATATAATATGCATATATATATATGTATTATGTAGATTCTATAGAACTGTCAAAATAAATTCTACTATGAATCCTATATATAATCATTAAAGAAATGAACTTCTCAAAACCAACTTATCGATGTATTTTTGGCCCCACCATCAGTCAGTTATCTGGGCCCCCAAACGCCGATATGTTGAAATCCAATAGGGACACATATCCAAAAAATCAGAGGGGTGTTGGGGGTAGCCCATGTTCAGACAAATCCACAATAAGCCACATGTTTGGCTTTTGCGTGCAAGGATTGGAGAAAACCAAACATGTTGATTAGTCAATTGATTATAATCCTAACTATTGGATTATTTTACAACAGCAAATCATATCTCATATATCCAATTTCCAAGTGGAAGACAAAACCATTCCATCAGGAACATCATAGTTGAATGGATCCTGCAAAAAAAAACCTGAATTTTCTCCGGCCCGTTGGTATGTTAAAACGCCATTAAAAAAGCTGTAACAATTGTTGTATCCATATGGATCCATCAATAGCTGATGAATATATACCTTGGAAACAGAACCCAGCTGCGGGTCCATTGCTATCAGCCATCCCCTTGGCTGAACAACTCAAAATATCATCCCTGGTTCTCCCCAATTGCACAAAGGAGATCAAGTTGCAACCTCTTTTTCATGGTTTTTCTCTGGCGCTGGCAACAAATTGCAACAGAGGTCCATGAAAAACTCTTCACATTAGTAGCACAAGAATCAACCAAACAAAAACACAGTTGCTATTAACATATACATATTATACAGTAAATAGTATGAACATAGGTATAAACTGGTTGCTTCCAACCAGTGGAACAGGTCGCCCATTGGTTTCCCACGGCCACCATGGCTGTAACGCCATGGCCGATTTGGTCGAGCAACAGAAGAGCCACGAATCAACTCTGCGGCCGGCCTCAGAGGGTGCGGATGTTCATGGGATATTCTGCTGGGATGTTCAGAAGGGACATCGTAGTATATGATGTATCATCTGTATATATAATATAACATATATATATATATATATGATACATATGATAATACATGATAATATATATTATTATTAATTATTATTTTATTATTATTATTATTACTATTATTATTATTGTATTATCTGCATGTATGCATGTAAACTATATATTGGGTTTCAAAGGGAAATCAGCAACAATTTGGCAAAGACAATCCTTGGTTTTCACTTGACCTCTTGGTAAAAAGGGGAAACCACTAATCTTACCTTCATGGCCATCAACAACCCTATTATATAAGTGCCCCATGTCTTCCGTGCTGATGGTTCATATTATGGAGATATCATAATATTATGTCGTCATCCTATATCTTCTATCCTACGCTCATGAAACCACATCTGATACCATATTCATAGCACAGGGCATCATAAAAATAGAGCATGCATATGTGTCTATATACAGTTGATATTCACATACATTTTACAACACTGTAGAGTGTGCAATGGCGTTTTGTTATCTGATCTTCAACACAGAATTTCCCAAATACCACTCAGAAGGCATCCCAGCATTTCAAGCACATCAAAGAAACACACACACCGCTGTGTGATAGGGGTGGGGGTATCTTACCCTTTGGTTATGCCTAACATAGCCATGGTATAGATGGCCCATAGAAATAGATGGTTTACCTATTAAACATGGTGATTTTCCATGGCTATGTGAGTCATAACCAGATGGTAAATCCCCCATTTCTCTGGTCCATTTGGCAGCCCCAACGGTGCATCTGCTGCTCCTTGCGAACCTCGGGAGATAAACCACTCAAAGATCCGCGGCTTTCACCGTCCCACGATGAACAAAAATGTGTGTCCCACCAAAATGCCGTGTCAGTTTTGTGGATGAAAAAGGCCCCTGGTTCTATTCGACTTTTCATGGTTGCATTAACATCATTAACCCCTCCATGGTTTTCTTCCCTAAAACTAGTCGGATACTCCGAAGGCAAAAATTGCACCTCAGAGCTTTGCCAAGCTTTCTCCCGTCTCTTTGAGGATGTATTGCCACAAGACCTTGATGGAATACCAACTCTGTGCTGGATATGGAATTTGGTATTCCATCCAGACCTTGGTGGCGTAGCTTCAACTAAACCCCACCTGGCGGCATGACGTACGCGTAGAATAACGAACATATGTTTTGTGGGGCAAAAGACCCGCTAGCTCAAACATGTTGATTCATTTCATCAACGTCAAACACATAATATCAGGGCCAATGTTCAACTCCAATCTTAGGATCTTTTATGATCTTATTGTGTTCTTATTCATGTTCAGTATTCCCTAAAGGATTGAGATTTTCCCGAAACCAGTTATCAGCATTGTATTATCCCATTATTTTCCAATGATGTCATTAAAACCCATTACCACCAATTATTTCCATTATTCTTGTTCGTTGACCCCTCTACAGTTTATCAATAAGTAGTATGTTTTATTGTGCCGCATTGTTAATATCAGCTAAAAAATCACTAAATAGTTCATTTTTAACCCATATTAACCCTAAGTACCATCCGGTAATCTAACATAGCTATGGGAACCTTGTCCCATCTAGATCGATTATTTACCTATGAAACACATTGTTATTTTTCAATATGTCTAATTGCAAAGGGTATCCAATGTACTTGGTCATTAAATCCACATTATATCCATTGACATTGATATCAATATCCATTGGTTAGAATTTGATAGTTAATCCTCATTGGTATCGCTATTAGTGTTTGAAGCACATATTATGTTAGTCCTTGATTAACCGCCTAGGTGGTTTTGATAAGATCACCGATATATAGTTTATATATCCACTATACCTGCTATGTCAATCCCCGGTGGATGATTTGCATTACCGTGATTTGGTTATGAAACTCTCAGTAGCGGCTATATAACTCCCCATTTTTTAAAGGGAATATGACTAGATATGAATAGCCATAGCTCCTTAGCTCCCTCCTAATAGTTAATCAACTCCAATTATGTCCAATTAAATCGAATCTAGCTAATTCCATGCTAGATAAGCTAGATATGTCCATGTTTATCATGAATTTTCTTTGTCACCCCATGTCACCCCCACCCAAACATGGCCAGACGTTCCCCAGCGCTGCAGCGCTTGGCGCGCCTCCCAGGGCGTTCTGCAGCGCATCCGTCATGGCCTCCGCCAGCGGCTCAGGCTCTGCAGGCTGCGGGCTGCTGACCTTGGAGATGACCAGCTGAGCAGCTCAAAGGTGGTGGCTTCACCGGGATTTCACCCAGCAAAAATGGTGGTGAAACACCAGAAACCAATGGGTTTACCATGGTTTCACCAGCAAAAAGTGGGGGCTTTAATATGGGAGAACTATATGGATTCTACGAGAACGTGGGGGTCAGCAATCTGTGGAATTGATCCGGATTTTACACAGGTGGGGAGAAATGTGGAAGCCTGGTGGATTTGACCACCGAACTCACTAAACGTGGTGTTTCTGTTACCATCTGGTTATGACTCACATGGCCATGGAAAATCACCATGTTTCATAGGTAAACCATCTATTTCTATGGGCCATCTATACCATGGCCATGTTAGTCAGAACCAGAGGCTAAAATTTGTTACCATGAAAACTGCGCTTAAGAAAGGTGTCATGTTCGGTGTCATGTTCACTGGTTCCAAAGTCAGGATCAGGATCCATGGTGAGTCACTGCGTAAGCAACCCCCAGGCCCGAAGGCCTCACAGCCTGACAAGATACGAAACTTGCATACACTTATGGCCCTTTCCCAAATATTTTGATGGTTATATAGTCACTATATGTTACAGTCACTATTGTTATAGTCACTAAATGTTATAAAATATTATAAATATCTATAGATGGGGTTATCCATCCCGTCAATTTCAATGGGTTTCTATAAAGGACTTGTCACCGGGCCGAAGCGGGGGGAGGAGGTTACCTCATGGCAATGGAACAGCCATGATGAAATATTGGGGTTTGTCTGAAAATTGTGGACCCCAAAAACTACAGTCAACTAAAAACAATTGCCATGTGGGAAGTATACCCTCTGGTAAACTAACATAGCCATTGAAAATGGCCATAGAAATAGTGGATTTACCCATAAAAAATGGTGATTTTCCATTGTTATGTTAGTTTACCAGGCCGGGTACCCCATTTTCAGACACACCCAGCGTCGGCCAATGGGCCGTGGCCACGGCGGCTTTTTCGGACCTTTTTCGCGCCGGCTTAAGGATCGGCAGCGCGCAGATTGCTGGTCAGCGACTGCCTTGGGCAACCTGACCTTTTCAGTGGTTCAACCACTTGGAAATTATGACTTCTCATGACCCCAGAAACAGTGGATGTAGGGATGAAACCATCCCTTACTAGGACCATTGGATGGGGATGTCTTTTTTTATTGGGGGGACTATCATGAGCTTCGTGGTTGTCATGATATCATGGATACGAGCTGCTTGCAAAAAAAAACAAACAAACTATGTCAAAATTATGAGTTTGAAGGGGGTATGCATTTAAATCATCGGTGGAACTAGGGTTTATGACTAGATGAACCACCAAGTCCGACTACGTGATCTGCTCCGCAAACTTCTCTGGCTTTGGTCGACTTCCGGCACTGAAGTCGCCCCATTTTTACCATCCGTTGGGCTTCATGAAAATTGGCCATGCCTTTCAGGATGATTTTTAGCCCCAAAATCGTTGGTCAAAGGGATGGTTTATGATTATACATGATGCCACAGACTTCCAATGCTTCTATTTTTTGAAAAACAACAAGCACTCCGAAAAAACATAGAAGAGTCAAAACTTACCTACATAGTTCTTGAGTTTCTTATTTTTTTTGGTATGGCCATCATCTCATCTCATTATTCTTAGGACATCCTTAAAAAAAACTATGTGGAATATATAAACAGCTCAAATGTTATGAGCCACTATTTTCATATGCGGCCATCCTCCCTTTTACAGGAAATACCCTCTGGTTATGCCTAACATAGCCATGGTATAGATGGCCCATAGAAATAGATGGTTTACCTATTAAAAATGGGTGGATCTTTCCATGGCTATGTCACAAATAACCAGATGGTAATGGTAATATATCACATACTATTTATATTAGTCCCAACTAGAAACAATGATATGGTTAATACACTATTTATAAACCATATTAATATTATATCACATGTTAGTGTATCACCTATTTATGAACCACATTAATATACTATTTATGAACCATAATAATGACCCACATATTAATGTATCACATAGCTTTATTTTTCCCCAGACCGTGTCGGCGCAAACGCCAAACAGCGCGTTTAATTTACAGATCATCGTCAGATGCATCGGGGATCGGCACATCGACGGCACCTGCGGGGCACTATATAAGGATCCCCATGATAGGTTGAAATCGAACAGTAGGCTAAATTATAACCCATAGGATCCATGGTGCTGGTATATATGCTAACATTTGGGGTATATTGATGGTAAATGTTACCATATATAGCATACATGGATCCTATGGGTGACAGATGATAATGATATCATACAAAGTTGATTTATGATCCATTTTGGTTACATATAGTTACAGGCTGATGTATAATTTCTATGTTAAGTAGATCATAATAGATCGACTATTACCCCAACAGCATGTAACTATATGTAACTCAGCTGGCAAAAAAAAAACACACACAATATTAACCATTATTAACCATTATTAACCATTATTAACCATTACTAACCATTACTAACCATTATTAACCACACATAACTATCGACTGAGTGAATGGTTTACAACTGGATAAAAACCTCCATGGCGGAATCCCAGGGATGACCATGGGACATGATGGGACCATGGGACCATGGGGGCTGCAATCCATCAGTTTTTTTCAGCATCAGATCTTTTGAATCTTTTGTTCTATCAATGGGAGATCTCCAGGATCCTAAAATGAAGCTACTGTACTTAAAAAAACAACAACATATTTTGTGATGATATTCACTTACATAGGCCTAAAAAATAGGCCTTATATATGGTAGGTACCTCCATTTTAGGATCCTGAAATTCCCATTGATTCTATGGAATACACCCAAACAAGCCGCCTGGTAACTGGTATTCTTCCAAAAAATATGGAACATCACCCTGCTATTAATGGGTAAATCAACTATTTCGACTGGGCCATGTTCAATAACAAACTGTTAGTTTAGCAGATGGTAAATCGCATTAAAAGTTCATGAAATCCCATTCAAGTCCATGGAACATCCCATGAATAATCCATAGTTAACTATAATGGTTGGCTGATGGTTATATTAATAATTATCAACCGTTACTAACCACTATTAACCACTATCAATCAATGGATGCATACTGATAGTTCTATACCAGTTGAATTTTTGGTTCAGAATGGTTAGTTATAGTACAATGACTGGTATCATTAATGGTAAGTGATTCGTACATACCAATTGGGATTTCAACACTAAGCAATACCATTAATTTATCATTACTGATAATAATACCATTAGATACCATTAGGTATAATATCTGATGCACTAATATTAATATACCATTACTGATAATAATTACTATACCATTACTATACCTCTCCCTGTTCTATACCACTTCGCTGCGCCGTCGCCTCCAGGGACAGGGCCAGGACTCATAGGACCGAGCCCAGTGGCCATGGCAGTCATGGCAGCCAACGGTGCAGCCAAGGCCTGGAAGGACCCCAAAATTGCTGGCATATATAGAATTATTAATAATTATTACATTATAATATAAATGAATATGAATATATATATATATATATATATATATATTATACATTATATTATATTATATATATTACATATATATATATATATATATATATATATTATATATTAAATATATTACATTAGATATATATATATATGATATATGATATATGTTCATCAGTTCATCACACCAAAACTGATGGAAAATCGTAGGTGCTAACGTACACCCCCATTTTTTCATCGGATTTCAGGTGATTTCATCCCAGAACTGGAAATTGGTTGCTTCTCCAAAGGTCTTCCGGCTCCACCAAGACCAATTGAAGCAGATTCCACAGGTTTCCACAGGTCAGACATTTCAAACATGACATCTAAGGAGATTCAACAAAAACAGCTCAAAGGAGCCGCAAGATCACAAAATTTCCATGTTTGCTTCGAAATCCATGATTTTGTCATTTTACAGAGCAGACACATCTATATGTTTTTTCCCCACCTGCCAGGTGAGGGTTGTTAGATTTTATGTCAGTTGCCTCCTCGTCCTCCTTCTCCTCCTCCTCCTCCTCCTTCTCCTCGTCCTCCTCCTCTCCTCCTCCTCCTCGTCCTCC
>Ga0126342_10015638_pt1 | contig 13287 bp, 11 predicted proteins | sample Cyp1metagenome_FD_92528 | JGI IMG/M metagenome (GOLD analysis project Ga0126342, IMG submission 92528) | Coral microbial communities from Lord Howe Island, Old Settlement Bay, Australia - Cyphastrea 1 metagenome | ecosystem: Host-associated > Invertebrates > Cnidaria > Coral ...
AACGATCTAAGTGCGACTTTGACTGAGCTTCGGCCGCCATCACTGTGGAAGATGTTCACTGCAGGAAGGGTTCCAAACTCACTCTCTCCCAGGGGTCGGCGGCAGGGGGCGTAGCCCCTTAATTACACTGCAGCACGCTGCAACTACAAATGCAATTTCAACTGCGCTACATTACACAACGCTACACTACACTAATTACATTACATTGCAGTACAACTACAACTACCAGTACAACTGCAACTACAACTACCACTACATTGCACTACACTACACTACACTGCCCTACGCTAATTACACCACACCACACCACAACTACAACTGCAACTACACTACACTAACTACACTACACTAACTACACTACACTACAACTACAACTCCACTAATTACACTGCAACTACAACTCCACTACACTACAACTACAACTACAACTGTACTACACCACGCTACATTCAGCAGTTGCGGTGAGGTGGCCACTGCAACCATTGCAACCACTCCAAAAAACACAACTCCAACCACCTTTCGGTCCATCACCTTTCGGTCCATCAGTGGGTTCGCTCTGCCATTCGTGATTCACAAGAACCAACCTCTCCTACAGGTTTCCTATGGTTTCCTATTTTTGAAACTTCCGCCACCGCCTTGCGCGGTACTACTGGTATAAGGTTTACTCAAACATTGATATTAATATACAAATATATTTAACACATTATTATATTCAAAAAATAAGTATTTATTCTATGCTCCAACCGTCTTGGTCAAAGCTGGCAACGAACCCCTGTCGCTGTGATTGTGCAAGGAAAAGGTATGCACCAAGTGGTTTGCACTATCGTGATTCTTGACATATGATATGCGGGCATGCAAGCTATTTCATCAGGTCTAGAGAATCCACCAAATCACATTTTGATCATCTCGAATGCTTGGTTCTTCTAAATAGAGAATGAATGTACAAAAACATTGAATAAAGCTGTTGTCACGCCTTGGGGGTTGACTTGCGCCATCGGCAACCGGTCGAGGTGATTTCAACGGCAACCTTTCCTGAAATGGTGAAACACCCAAATCCAAACCCACAGTCTTGACGACAAAGCTGATTCTTCTTCTCTCCTAGCTGGGCGACGTGAGGCCTACAAATGCCGTTAATCTCAAACGCACGCATTGCCAGCCAACGCAGCCCAAACAAGCATTCGACTTCTGCTAACTCAAGTTCAAGTTGCTGCCAATGTGACCTTTCGATGTGTTTCCTGAATGCCCCTGGTGAGCCCCTTCCAGTATTCCTGTCAAGCATGTCGAGATATGTCGAGTCAAATGTCTCAGTTGGGAATTTTCTGCACTACCATTGAATGCACGAGAGTCCTGCGTGAGGTCGACTGTGCCGCAAAGATTCAAGACTTGATCCTGGCAAACCCGCGCCAAAGCTGAACTCAGAAGCAGCAGTCACAGTGAGCAAACCACATGGCTGGGCCTGAGTGGTCCCGATTTTTTGCTCCAAAGAGCGCACGTCATTGCTGCAAGCCTCCTGCCAAATTCATGTTTTTCACTCTTTCATGTTCGCCTTATCTTAGTGTTCAACACACACACTCTCTCTCTCTCTGATTCACCCCTATGAAAGCAACGACATGATAAATTATGATTAATTAATTAACTTGGAGACAAACATCACCGAACAAAAGAAAAGTTGCTATCCTCTAAACGCGCGCCAAGTTGCAATCCCGACACCTAGCTGGCTGAGCGCGTCGCGAAGCCTATCAGTCTCCTGCATGCAAAGATTGTGTGGTGGCCGTGTGAGGAACAGAATGCATGCGTGGAAAATGGACACTTCACTATGTTCTGAATAACTTTGGGCCACTAATTATATAATTAGACTACGTGGAAAAGAACGTCTATTTCAGCACCAAGTAAACCAAAGCATCACTCAGAAACACACGAGGCGCTTGGATAGGACACACGATGAAAAGGCCTAAGAGGGATATCGTTTTCACATGACTTGACTCAAGCTCCTTTTCGTGGGCTGTCAGCTTGGCGAGGCATTCGGCATCCCTGAGGTGGTGAATACGGGCTATGAATATCTCAGAAAAGAAGAATGTTGAAATTTATGCAATTTGAAGAATTTTATATACATATATATATATATATGTATGTATGTATGTATGTATGTATGTATGTATGTATTTGAAGATATTTGAAGATATTTGAAGAATGATATTGACGGCTTTGCCAAACTTTCTCAAGTGCCTTTGAGCCTTTTTGCACTATCGTTGAGGTCAAGACCCTCTTGTGCGAGCTTCCACTTCTTTTCGGAAGTCTTCTTGGTCGCGTTGCCTCGGCCCAGATATGCCCAGATGACGAGAGAAAAATGCTTCGGTTTTAACACTGCACCTAGATTCCACGTAGCTTCATCCTGATCCAAGTGACTCGCTGTGGCAAAACGTGTCTTGCCTGAGGCTTGAGAATTCGAACGTGATATCCCACTACACTGCACTTGTCACAACAGTGGGGAGTCTGTGCAGCAACGAGAACGCATGATAAACCATGAGAAACAAGAGCACTCATCACAGTGAAGCTAAGAGGCAGCTCAGCGATTCTTTGGAGAAACGCCGCTTCAATGCGCTCATCCTGCTCTTTTAGTAGATCAGCCCTCTTGTCAGCATCATCCTTGGCGGCTTTGGCATGCATGGGACAAAAAATGCTGAACATTAGCATTCTACTTGGATGTTACGGATAACTGATTACTGTACAGGCACGGAAAAGCATGATACATAAACGGGGCGCAAAAAACGATAACACATGATAAAACTAATGGTGTGGTTCCGGCTTCCGAGAGACTGCTCGTAAATCCAATTTTTGAAGATCTCCAGCGTGATCTCGACTCTGTTGATGAAGAGATTCCAAGTCTACAGCCATGGGCACATGGCACTCATTCACGATGTACAAAACTGACAAGATGTATTCTCACAGATCTCCCACGAATCTGGGCTGAACGCACCAGGGCCTGAACTGTGCTGAGCTGAAGATTTGACAAGCTCTCCAACGGTCTGAACCAAGTTGGCTGCTCCTATCAGCCACGAAAACAACAAAGGTGTGCAGAAATGCCATTGGTGGGCACGTAACTGGAGTTCACAAGTGCTGTGAGCTGATATGAGCTGCATGGACCCCAATTACATCCGACCTGACCATATGATTTTTGGCTTGATAGTACTACGTGTTTTGAGCAATTCTGTCCTTCAGTGATGCCCAAGCTTTCCATCACATTTTGGATGTCCGCCTCCAAGTTTTTTGTAATTCATTTGGAAGGAAACGCGCCTAGAACTTCGGAGTGCGGGAACATGGTTATTTGGATGTCAACGGCGTCAATTTCATTCAATTTCCCTAATCAGACTAATATGGTACATGGCGTATGTCAGCCAATGTGCTGGCGGGTACAAACCTATGGTATACATATATATATATAGTCTAAGGAGCTGTGCATATTTCCGAATAGTTCCGAACTGCTGGACTTGAGGTAGGACTGCGTTCGCAGCCCTGAAGACTGGTACTTACTGGTACAAATAGAACATCTATTGGCTCAACCTGAAGCTCGTAGCCTGTATGAGAGAACAAAATTGAGCACAGCATATCATGAGTCAAACGTCTGTGGTCTGGAACCCCCTATTCTCACAATGCTTTCACCCCCCTTGCCTTGAGCAAATGAAGCCTTTCGAGGAATTCTGCTTGCCTTTCATTACCTCAGGTCAGTCTGAACAGTCTGGGACCCAAAGTCACATCATGTTGCACTAATTTGCACCATCCCCCATTCAAAGTCCATCGGATCCCATCGTCCACCAGTCCCTTTGCCCCTTTGCTGCGCTTTCAAAGATACTCTCCTGCTGCTGCCTTTCCTGGACGATCTGCATTCGCATTGTTTGCTCGTGTCTCCGAGCCAACGTAGACAGGTCCTGACAAAATCACAACGTCATGATGTCGAATGATCATTATATAAATTACATATCATTTTATTCTTGTTATATCACGCCATATCAAACTATGCGTCAGCATCCTTTTTTCCACATGCACAAGATACAACAATGCAAATTCACGTTCCAAGAATCTCTTGATTCCAAGACCATCAGTGGTTACGCCATATCAATCTTAACGCTTTCAAGCCCTTTCAAGTATGCACACATTTCATTCCTTTCCAGGATGGAAACTCCAGGCACCAGGGCATTGTTCCAGGATATCCCGGAAAGCAGGATTATGTTGAAAGGCTTGCAAGATTTTGTAAGATCTAGTGACGCCTTATCTATCCGTTTCTCATTTTTTCTATCTTCTTCCAAAAGGCAGTGCGGCAGGGATATTGGCGGTGTCCTCTTGGATGGATTTTGCTGTCAGCATCTGCCGCTTCAAATCTGCTGAAGTTCGGCCAAGACCCCCCTGAAGTTGGGAGATGTCGCCCCGGAGATCCTTCATTCCTCCGATCACTCTGGTCATCTCTCATCGCTTTGCGCAACAATGCTGACCACAGCTGCAACAGTAATGTTGGATGCTGATTAGTGGCTAGGTTCGGTATTGTGGCAATTTTTCCCATATTATTCTGAACCCATGTATTGTTTTTTGGGTTCACTATTGTGGCAAAATAGTTTGGGAGCCAATTTTTTTTTGAAAAAAAACAGCCTGTAATTACAAGTAACTGCTACAAGTACTACACATACCACAACTACTACAACTACTTTAAATACTACAACTACTAAAGGTACAACAAAAAAAACGTTTTAATTAGATTTCAATTGTAGCCAATTGAAATCCTTACTTGAGTGATGTTTTTTTCCTGGGAAGAAAATATTTTGACTTTCCACTTTAAAGAGAGTACAGCTATTGTTTAGGGGGGCCTCACACTAATCAGGAACCAACATTATCAACAGTCTAAAACTTACATGTACGATTCTAGAAGCATCAATACCACAAAATAGTCAGAAATGGTGAGACATGGTGAGACAGAGGTTTTCACCCTTGAAAGTGCGAAACGAGACTCGTAGCTCTTCCTTCCGTCTTTGCAGCCCATGATTTTGTAGAAATGCTTCCCATTGATCCTTCTGCCTCTCCAACCGCTCTTGAAACTTGCCTTAGTTGTTTCATGCTGTTTCTGTGCCTACGTCAGGGCTCAGGCTTGTCGGATCTTGTCGGTCTCGACTTTGAAGTAAACATCCCGACCAAATTTTCATCAATGTTCATCGATACCGACATGTTTGTCATCTTGAATAAAGCCAAAGCTCAGTTTGATTCAATCACATCTCCATGCCCCTGTGAAAGGCGTGCAATTTCTGTTTGGAGACCTTCCAATTTCTTTTCCACTTGCTCCGACGTCTTGTCCTTAGGTACTTGCAGAAAGCAGTTGGCACTGCAACGCCAACAAATAGCAGCAGGAAATATGCATGTAACAGCAAAATCTGATGAAATCCCCACACGTTGGATCTTACATCGGTCGACAAGCCTCGGCTGCAAGCTCTTGTTCCATTCTCTTAATCTGGACTTCCATCGCTGCATTTGCTTGCTGTAGGTTCCAAAGGAAGGATCGGCTTTCCCGGTGTTCTTCATCGACTTGATGCGCATGATCCTTCACCTTTCAACTCAATGTATTTTTTTAAAGGCATCCGCAGGCTTAGGTCAACAAGTCCACTACCTGGTCCCCTGCATAAAGCGCAGCGGCACAGGAGCAGCATAGGGCAATAGGCACAGCATACTGCTCGGGACACAAACCCACACTGAATCTTGGCGCACCTGGGATATTTCCGAGTTTGCCACACGCAAACCTTCCTCCAGTTCTTGAACACGCTTGCTGTGTTCCTCCTGGCGTGCACAACGTATAGTATAACGCAACAAAAGACTTTCCAAAAGAAAGATTGAAGTGGATGTTAAATATGACATATGGGGGCCTTAATTACTTGAGATTCCTCAACATGCCCCAATATCAACCCACAATCTCCACCTTCATGTCCAGCATCCTTTGCTTTGTGGCTCTTATATCAGCCTGGACAACTGAGGCTGTGGGCGGATTCTGCATGAATCCAGTGATTCCTGCCTGAGCAACTCGCAGCATCTTCGAATGGTCCTTCGCGGTCGGACACACCAAACTCATGGCATCTTGGCAGGACAATCTGCACGAGATCACAACAACGACAATTAGCTCAGTTATGCTCAACTTTGCCGTCCTGCAGCTGCTGCTCATGGGTAGGCAAAGCTTCCATTTCAAGTACCAATTCATTTACGACGCCTTGTGCCGAAAGTCTCCGCTACGAAACTGTTTTGCCATATTTTTTAACCCCGGACTCAGCTACACCTGCAAACAATTCATTCTTCAGTCAAGAGGCTATGAAGCTGATTCACCTGAAGCTTGCAATTTGCACGCGAAGGGGGTAAAAGAACTGTAGCCAAGTGGAACCAAACGAATAAAGTAATTGTGAACTATTAAGAATGCAAGAGCCGAGAGCCCCACAAGAAATGTAACACCATGGCACGAGAATCCAAAGAAGGATGATGATGATGATGATGATGATGGGAAGGCCGGCAAGGAATCATGGCAAAGTGGATGAGGATGATGAATGGTGACACTACGGCGACGGTTGATGACGCCACTGCTGATGACAATCGGATGATATTGACAAGCGAACAAGTGGACGCGGACGATTTGGGACGGTGGTCGCGGCAATGACAAGCAGGCTCTGGACGGCATGCGGCACATGATTTTGATCCACACCATTCAGGACTAATAGCTTCACCTTTCACATGATGGTGGTGCCATGTTTTCTGCATGGTTCACATCTAGCTCATAAAACCCACGTACTTGTTGATGCTCTTGGTGCTCATGACGTGGATATATTTTGGATGTCGGTGGCCGGGATGAGTGCGAGCACGAAAATTGAGATGAGAATGATATGGCCATATATGGCCATTATGATTGTAGCTATGTTTGTGAAAAAACGAAGCACTGTAGTGGATCGGAAAGATATACTGACAAAAAAAAGCCCAAAGAGTATCCCCAACAGCCAGAAACAAAAACAGTTACCAAACACGAACCTTGCGCAGTGCGGATTTCGCTGCTCTGACCTGCTCCAAGACCTTTACTATGGCTGAAGACCCCAAGCTTACGCTGTTGGGGAAACATGTTCCTGGAAATCTTGCTTGGGAAACGGTTCCTGGAAGCCTTGATTGAAAAAGGTTCCTGAAACCCTTGCTTGCAAAACCTGTTCCTGGGAACATTGCTTGACAACCTGTTCCTGGGAACCTTGCTTGGGAACCTGTTCCTGGAGACCTTGCTTGGGAATCTGTTCCTGGGAGCCTTGCTTGGGAATCTGTTCCTGGGAACCTTGCTGGGGAACCTTGCTTGGGAACCTGTTCCTGTGAACCTTGCTTGGGAACCTCTTCCTGGGAACCTTGCTTGGGAACCTCTTCCTGGGAACCCTTGCTTGGGAACCTCTTCCTGAGAACCTTGCTTGGGAACCTCATCCTGGAAACCTTGCTTGGGAACCTCTTAGCCCTTGCTTGGAAACCTTTTCCTGGGAACCTTGCTTGGGAACCTCTTCCTGGCAACCCTGCTTGGGAACCTCTTGCTGGAAACCCTTGCTTGGGAACCTTTTCCTGGGAACCTTGCTTGGGAACCTCTTGGGGACCTTACTTGGGAAAGTCTTCCTGGAAACTTTGCTTGGGAACCTCTTGCTGGGAACCCTTGCTTGGAAACTTTTTCCTGGGAACGTTGCTTGGGAACCTCTTGCTGGGAACCCTTGCTTGGGAACCTGTTCCTGGGAACCTTGCCTGCGAACCTCTTGGGAACCTCTTGGTGTTCCTGGGAACCTGGGAACCCTTGCTTGGGATTCTCTTGGAAAAGGAGACCCCTTCCTGGGAACCTGGTTCCCAACCTTGCGCGGTGCGGATTTGGCTGTTCCGACCTGCTCCGGGACCTTTACTATGGCTGAAGACCCCAATTACGCTGTTGGGGAAAAACTTCTGAAGATGACTGTGGAATGGCAATGACAAGGTCGATGAGGATGGCGATGGCGACGATCATGACCACGATGATCATCACGAAGAGAAGGAGGATGAGGGACATAGGTCTGGAGGGAATTGAAGGAGGCAGGCCTTTCCCATCTTCCCCAAGAAAAGAAGCTCCATTTTTCCCCACCTGCCAGGTGAGGGTCTCTAGATTTTAACAAGTGTGCCACTGCAACTCCTTCTCCTCGCCTTCCTCCTCCTCTCCTGCTTCCTCTCCTCCTTCCTCGCCTTCTTCTTCGCCATGTCTATTTCTCTGCCAGCTCCGGATGCGGTGGGCTGTGCCTGGACCCGATGCCATGTCAGACAGAATGCCAGATAGATTGCCAGACAGGAAGCCAAATAGAATGGCAAATAGAATGCCAGATACTGGTAATGCCAGATAGAAAACCAGAATGAATGCCTGAAAAGATGCGAGATAGAATGCCAGAATAGATGCCAGAAAGAATGTCAGAATAGGTGCCAAATAGAATGCCAGAATGGATGCCAAATAAAATGCCTGAATAGATGGCAGATAGAATGCCAGAATAGATGCCAGAAAGAATGTCAGAATAGATGCCAGCTAGAATGCCAGAAAGCATGTCAGAATAAATGCCAGCAAGTATGTCAGATAGAATATATGCATATATTTATGCAATATTTACTTCCAGATGGTACAGTACGTCAGTCAGAAACTATGTCACAAGAGTGTGCCAGGGTGGGGATCACTCGATGTAAAGTAATTTCTTCAATGTGAGCATGTCGAACATGTGGAAAGTTAACGGGAAGATGTGGGCCTTTGCAGGCCAAGCAGGTGTTGATACCATGGCAACTCGTCGTTCCGACACCTTCTGACACTTTCCGAAACCTAAGCATTACCAAGCATTTCTAAGCATGCCTAAGTCATGTTGAGGCGAGGAGCGCTGTCTGTAAAAGGCTCCAACATGCTGTTCAAATGTTCGTGAATGAAGGCCATCATTGTCGACTCCCCCATGCCATGCTCTTGGGAAATCTCCTGCTGCAAACCACCTTGGTCCATATGCTCTTGTCCGCTTCCACATCACAGATCAAGAGAGGGCACATGATTTATTGTCCTGTCATGCCCTCAATGAATTTAAGTTTAACTGCCTGGAATGTTTCGAGCAAAACCTCTTCAATCAAATGCTCATTGCAACCGAAATGCTGCAAGTGGCCGCCATCTTTCCGAAAGGCACAGTTAGATGTTTTTGGCAGTTGTGCTGAAGAAATTGCATTTCTTAATTTGGCACTTGTAGTAATGATTATCTAGTCACGTAGTTGCTATGATGTCTGCGAGTGCCTTTCTGTGCCTGTGCTTGGTGCTCTCACGCATTGGCCTTCGCAAGTTCGAATGGATAATATCTGATAATATCCGATAATCATATCCATATCCATGTGCTACCCACTCCTGCGACGGCTATCTGGGCCCATGGATTTGAAACGATTCCGGTGATCTTGCTGCATTTGCAGCTGCTTTGTGCACTCTGCACAAATATCTCACCATATCTCACCCCACATTGCTTTATTGCTTTCCAACCGATGTAAGTGTTCCTTCCCTTTGATTGGAATTTGGTTAATCGCACTTCCTTCAGCAAAAGCACGTACACAAACCAGTTCTTTGCACCATTTTCGACACGACTCACTCTGAAAAAAAAGGTTTGCATGCTACTCGAAAGTAGCTGCATTCTGAGTTAGAACGTAGCAAAGCCAAGGCGCCCAGGAACTGGCCTCATCAAGAGTACATAAGAGTACTGAAGGGCTTCAGTAGACCGGGCTGCTGTCTGAGGCAGCTCCCAAAGAGCTCCTTTTTAAATTTATATATTGGGCATCAACGGCTTGGACCAAAATGGAACAAAAATGAGACGATTCAATGTTTGATTAAGTGATATTAAATGGTTCCACATGCTTGCACCGTAGGAGCTGGAACACGAGTCATAAGAAAATTATGACTATGCTTGAAGGACATGCAAGACAGAGAGTACCTCCAGTATCTCTAGTTCTGAGCCTTCCTTGTCTTGACGGGCACCGCTGGTCCTCAGCTGTTCTCAGCCTTGGAATCTTTGCAGTGCCGAAGATTGGCCAAATCTCGCCTTCGAAGCTTGCCTGATGCAGCTGACATCGTCCCAGCTCCAATGTCATGATTTGTTGTATGTGACACAAATGCGAAACAGTAGAATTTGTCGTTCGAATGACATGGCAAGCAGATTCAGTGCAAGCTGATCTGGATCTATCCCAACTCGCTGGCTCAACAGCACAAATAAACACTGCGCCAGTCTGTCGGGCCACGTTGGGCCAATCAGGCGCACTTTCAAGTTGAACATATATCAAAGCCTTTGGATGGGTGGCATGTCTGCCATGTCTGTTGTATAAAACAATATTGTACAAATGCCGGTCCATTCCATATTTTATATAGATCTATATAGTGGTTTGCAACTTGTGTCTTATGATTGTCTTATGGGCTCTCTTTAGAAACATTGAAGCATGTCCTAGTCGCTGATTCTGACGCCAGCGGCCTGGTTTCGCTCGGGAACCCAAGCGCCTCAAGCTGTTTATCTGAGTTTGTCTATTCAATCGTTGCAGTTGGACATGAAGTCTGTCCAGTGCTCCGAGGAAAGCCGATCCAAACCCAGTGAGATTTGCGAAGCTACACACCGTGTTTGACGTCAAAAAAACGCTCAGCCAGAAAAAAATGCACAGCCAGCCCAAATGGCTGAATTCCTTCAAACAAAGTGCGGTTCACTTATCCGTGTGGCGTGGCGCTGCTCACGCTCTCGTACAGCGTGCGCAGCGTCTCTCAGGACAACAAAGCCAACAGAATTACGCATAGCTGTGCTGAACAAAGCAAAGAAATGTGGATGATAACATATAATATTATATGTGTAAGTGTATAGTATAAGATGGTGGAAATTCATGGGATGCACAGCACATATCATTCAATTGTTTCATATGTTTTGGTAGCACCAGACATCAGCAAACCACCACCACACTCGCGCACGCTCTAAGAAGCTGCTGCGATTGAAAAAGTTGCTCAATGCTCACAGCCATTGAATCGCTCTGACTTGGATTTGGATCACCTTGTCAGGATTCGTCACGTCTAATCACTGCTCGTCACTGTCCAGGCAACGGACTAGTTCCGCACATCGATCGAGCTGCGTCCATCTTCGGGGAGGGAGATTGGAAGCGATCTTGATCTTCGTAGCGACATCACATGGTCGGGACTCCGAACTGGCTCCCAATGGAGAAATGTGTTCTTCAGCTTCACTTGGAGCTCTTCACTCCCACCATCACTGCCATCAGAATGGTGGCTCACAGGGTGAGATTCCACTGGATCGACAACATCAGAGGCATCAATGGTTGCATCCTGAGAGTCAGAGGGTTCATCCGGCTCCGGCAAACTCAGGAGCTGCGAGAGTGGCAACGGACGGCGTGCTTCATCAGTGACTTGGCGGAAGAGTGTGGACTGGGGCTCTTCCGTGGTCTGACGGCTGAAAGGAGCCACTCTATCGTCCCCAACGTCCGCTGTGGTTTGCCTGCTCCAGCAGGCGACTGAATACTTCTCTCGAGGTGAAGCTGATACCACCCTTCCAGCCTGAACTGGTGAGTCGGGTTGGCATCTTGGGGCCTGAGCGTGAGGGCCTTGGGATCCTTGGGGCCCTTGAGGTGCTTGGCCCCGAGGCCCTTGAGAACCTGGAGTGGACGAGGACGCTCCAGGTGCATTGAGACCTTGCAAAATCAAAGTATACAGGGCCGCACTGTGCAAAAGCCCCGCTTGTGTCCCAGGCGGCAATCCTTGAAGCTGCACTGTCTGATCTTGCCGCTCGCCAGCGGGCTGGGCCTGCAGATGGGGCAAATGCATGCAAATGCCTGTGGTCATGGAATGAGCCTGAAAACATGTTTGGTCAAAACCAGCAGAAAATACTACTTGCATCTACCTACTTGCATATGCTTGCCTGGAGCAGCTAATGCCCCAAAACAAAGCAAAACACAAGTTGGTATCAGCACACAGGAGAGAAAATTGTTCAAGTTGGCCAAAGGGGGCACCACAAAGCACTCACTATACCATTACGCTTGAGAAAAATGGAATAAACACATAAATATTTGTTTTGACTACTATATAATTAAAGTTGCTCCGTTGCGCCCTCTAACTTACCTCCAACTTGCACTATGAAAAAGGGTAGAACAATGAGCCACCAACCTTGATGCCAGTAAGCTAATTGAAATGACGCGCGGCGTCAGAATTATATACTGTAAATGGTCTTAAATGCATCCATAGACATCTAGATAGGAGAAGTTTCTTGCTCACGAATTTCGGCTATCTAGCTTTATCTATACATATCAATGCCTTTTCTTCTCGAACTCATGGCTGAAATGAGCGATGTGACGCAACCATCACAACCAATGAGCTATAAGACTCATACTATAACCATCCAGAACGTCCGTCCCGCCTAGTTACTTCTAGCATTTCGAATGTGGCCCTGAAGTGGCATAACTCGGTGTGATTATTTATTTCTGCCAGGCTTACTTTTTTGCGGCTTGGATATTTAGTTAGATCACCTGCATACAGGAAGAATCGGCAAGGTGCGGTACCCATCAGTTTTCTGCCTGGGTCTCTTTCTCTTTCTTCGGCCGATCTGGAGATCGATTCGCCTTGGACTTGGAGATGTAACTTGGTCGAAGCTCGTCTTGAGAATGCGCAAATTTGCAGCTGTAACCTGGGTGCCGGCTGATTTGCACTGACTCTGTCCCCCTGGGCCACTTTACGTATGTATGCATGTATGTATGCGTGTATGTATGTATGTATGTAAATATATATATATATATATATATCAATAAATAAACATATATATATCATATCAATATATATATATATCATATCAATATATATATATACATATACATATACATTAAATATATTATAAAAAATGTTAATGCAAGTAAATCAGATTGTAGATAATGAAATATATTACATATAATTCAATATTATCGAAGGAAGTTTAGAAGCCAAACTTCCGACAATATGGACAGATGAAAAGCAGAGATGGAAAGGGTCAGAGAGAAGAGAAAGATTAGAAGAGAGAAGAGTAGAAGAGAAAGAGTCAGAAGAAAGAAGGTGCAGATGCGCGAAAAGGTAGGAAAGTCGCGAAACACTGTGATTTCCCAATGATTTGTGGCTCCGGAGGGTCGAAAAGTAGGCTCGCTAAAGCGGCGGGTGCGGAGCCAGCTGGCCAGATGAGAGATGAAAAAGTGCACGCCGTTGTGGCGCGAAGCACATGTCGAATG
>Ga0126342_10015639_pt1 | contig 13286 bp, 12 predicted proteins | sample Cyp1metagenome_FD_92528 | JGI IMG/M metagenome (GOLD analysis project Ga0126342, IMG submission 92528) | Coral microbial communities from Lord Howe Island, Old Settlement Bay, Australia - Cyphastrea 1 metagenome | ecosystem: Host-associated > Invertebrates > Cnidaria > Coral ...
AAATATAGCCTTATATGGTACAGTACCTCCATTTTGGGATCCTGAAATTCCCATTGACAGATCTTGAACTGACACTTGTGGTGTCCCGATCATGAACCATTTCTATCGCATGACAAGTCTTTGCACCTTCAATAGAGAAGTCACAGCTACACTACCAGGTTCCACTGCAGCGTACGCCAAGCCACGCGCATTTGATGCTTCAGACCTGCAATATGCCCGCAGGCATGGGCTCAAGAAGAGCTCGTAAAAGGCAGACATGTGTGTTTTGTAGCTATTTTTGGCAAAAGATTGCCGTGATCAAAAAGAACATCTCAGAAAATCTCAATCTTGTCGCTGTGATTCATGAAAAGTCACGGCCATGGACGACTTGACATGTTTGACATGTCCTGAAAGTAGTCTCTCCATGTCACTACCTGCTTGGCTTATTCGCACGTTCGACGTGTCAGCATCACTTTGAGCCATGCCAACAGCGTAGCTTGGTTGCAAGCTGTAGCAAGCGAAGCACGTGTGGCAACTGCAGATTTAGATCATACCAGATAATACCAGATGGCTAAGAGTCATGGGCTTGGGATGAACTGATTGTGTGTGAAGATCCTTAAAGAACATGTCAAATGTAGTGGCAATCGCTCAAAATTGAGGTTGCAAATGAATGGACCGCGCATGCGACTAGCGACCGTGGTCCCCTTGTGAATCTTGATTCATTGCTCAAAAATAGCTACTCCCGAACAGGTATTTGACGGCGTGAAGAGGTACCAAACACACGTCCATATACATACATACATACATGCATTACATTTACATTACATTACATTACATTTACACTACATTTACATTACATTACATTACATTTACATTACATTACATTACATTGCATTTACATTTACATTTACATTACATTACATTACATTACACTACATTACATTACACTACATTACATTACATTACATTTACATTACATTACATTACATTACGTTTAAATTTACATTTGCATTACATTACACTACATTACATTACACTACAGTACATTACATTACATTACATTTACATTACATTACATTTACATTTACATTTACATTTACATTTACATTTACATTTACATTGCATTACATTGCATTACATTACATTACATTACATACATACCATACATTACATTACATTACGTTACGTTACGTTACATTACATTACATGACATACAGACAGACAGACAGACATACATACATACACACATACATACATACACACATACACACATACACACATACACACATACACACAGAGACACAGACACACAGACACACACACACACATACATACATACATACATTACATAACATAACATAACATTACATTACATTACAATACATTACAATACAATACAGTACAATACAATACATTACATTACATTACACTACATTACACTACATTACACTACATACATACAGACATACAGACATACAGACATACATTACATTACATTACATTACATTACATGACATGACATTACATTACATTACATTACATACATACATACATACACACAGACAGACAGACAGGCAGACAGCCAGCCAGGCAGGCAGGCAGGCATGCATGCATTCATGCATTCATGCATTCATGCATTCATGCATTCATGCATTCATGCATTCATGCATGCATGCATGCATGCATTCATGCATACATACATACATCAGGCATACATACATGCATACATCCATACATACAGCACTTATTTATATCTATAAGATGTCACAACAATATACAGTCATATATATATAATCTCTATCATTTGCGTATACACAATGCAACCTTTTAATACTGTTTGTATACATATATCTACATACATATTTTCGTTTGTATGTTAGGTATGCACATGTTTAATCATGCTTTTATATACGCCTTACACATGTAAAAGCTCTGTACTACACATAGCACGATCCTTGGCTTGACCCAGGAAACCAACCAATATCGATGCGCAACGCATCCTTGCCATCATGGACTGGGCCGTCGGGGCACATATACACACGTTCAGTATCTTTGATGGACCCGGGGATGAAGCCTTGACTCGAGAGGTGTTGACCCATTTTTTGGTCTGCTTTTGCCGCACTGCTGGTCTTTGAGCTCATTTGAAACTAGTTTGAAAGAAAAAACATCTGGAAAATTCTGCTAATGGGAAGCTCTCAATCACCATGCACAGAGCCATCCGGCCACGCGGGTTACAGTATCACAATCCAGGAAATATATCTCAATCACCTCGTAAACCAAGCGGATGGATAGTTCAACACAACTGAATCTTTCACATTCTTTTGCTAAAACAGATGGGGATACTGACTAGCCAACTTTCAATATATTTAGTTATATATGTATACTGGATAATATGAAATATATATATATATATATAATATATATAGGTATATATATATGTGCAATGCAAGGTTGGCCATGTATCAGCATCATCAGCCAGGACGAGTTGAAGGAGAAACTCACCTTCTTGTCTTTCGTCTCCGCACAGGCGCGCTGTTGACAAGCCCTGTTGATAATGGAAGGGGTTATACTACCACTGACTACCACATAACTGGAGATTTTGAGATTTTGCACAGCTTTTGATGGTTGGTAAGTCCTATGAATCAACAGATACAATTACATAAAGTGAGGATAGAGGGTTTTGAACAGTGCTCAAACATTTTCACGGCATGGTTGTTGAACATTTAAGCCGAAAACAATTGGACCCCCACAAAGACCGACCAACTTACAATGCGCACTGACGTGTGTTTGGAAATGGTTTGCTAACTTTTGCCAGACTGTGCCATAGCAAAGTAATCCAGAACAATCAAGTTGGACATAGTCGGACCAACTCATGGCAAAAAAAAATCCAGAAATGAAGCAAACACACGCCAGGTCTTAGGCGGTCTCCAAGGAGAGGACGGCTCCGCCACGGTTGAGATCCTTGGGCATCTTGGCGTCATGTGGAATCACCCGGGGGTCCAAAAAATGAAGGACCTCAAAATCACAACCATGATTTCTGTAGGTAGTTTGAATTAGTTTGACATATTTTTTGAATCTTCAACCATATCATGATGTGTAATTCCCAATGACTTTCCCATTTTTTCGGGGTGGTTGAAGCTGCGAAACCAGCAACAGAAGGAAACCAGTGGCTTTCAGGGTCCCCAAATCCAGGAAGCCATATGTATAAACAAACGGTATTTTCCGAAAATTGGGACCTTGGCTCGAATTTGTGGCCATTCGAAAAGAGGGAACATATAACAAAGTGAACTGGATTTTCGATTAAACCATGGAGCTGTAACCAACAGACTGTCTGGCCATGGAAGCAACAGCAAGTTACATGGTTCCACCCCATGGAACCAACTCAGTGGGGCCCCATCACTCTCCCAATGCTGAACTCCCCAGACCCTTTCCCATGAAGTTGATTGTAAACTTGGTCGCACATATCTGATGAACCACGAAAAAAAGCAGTCCAAAAAGTCCAAAATGTGCCTCAGAACTCTGACACTACCGTACATATTTACTAATTAGTTACACACCCAGTGCAGAAAACCAAAATCATCAAACACTGATCATTTTCTCTTCTGATGCACCTCGAAGCCCATGATTCGTTGGGTGGAGAAAAAAAACGGATTTTGAATCACCATTGCTTCAAAGTAACAAAATCATCAAACTCCAAATGAAAACTCAAAAACATCAGGTTCAAGAGAGGGTCCACGGGGGAATGATTTTGTGCTGCCATCTCAAGTCAGAATGGTTTTTTTTCACGTCCCAATGAGTCCAATGACGGCATGCGTGGGTCAAACACGTCATCCCCATTGATCCACTTTTTTTTTCCCAAAATGGATGGTTTGATATGGTTTGAGATCCTAAAAGTGGCCCGCCGCAAATGTGGGCTGACCCAATCAATTGACAGCTCTACAAGGTCCTACCTCTAGGTTGGTGTGTCTGAAAATATGGTAAGTACTCCCAAATTTGATGATGAACTCCTTTTCCCCGTAAAATGGCCATACATTGAGGAGAAAGACCCAATTTTCAGACCGACCCAGTCCTATCACAGTGTTAAAAAACATTGAAAAACCTCGTCAGTCCATGTCATTCCCCAGCCATGATTCATGCCGACAAAAAACCGGAAGCCCCAGGCCAGAGCTGATGAAATGCTTTGCGGAGCAGCTCAGGCCGATGTGGTACAAGACACGAGCAGGGCTTGTCATGGCTGAAAATCGTGGGCCCCTACTGTAAATCCATTGGTTTATCATCATTGTCAATCATTGTCCCCATAGTAAAATGATGAAATTATATATATATGAAATTATATGAGTTTCATGCCAATACAAGCTATAGTAATGAAGTTTCAGAAGGATGGTATGCCCCTAGAGATTGTCGATTAATTTGATCACCTCCGGGAGAACTAATCATCTTCGTTGCTGGTGAAGCCCCAAGTGTTGAAATATTCTTGTGGGGTCATTACTAAATTCATTAAATACAAATAAATCACACATTGCTATAGTCATACTTAGTCATTACCATATTCTTGTGGCATCTTGTGGCTTGCGAAGCTTCGGTGAAACCAAGTGGAAACGCAGGTTAGAGGACCTGTACGTCATGGCGAGTGGAGAGGGCGGCGCTGCTGTCCTGCTTACTTTTTTGGCCCTGCTTGGAGGATTTTTCCCAGTTACTGACTATAAATGGTTGAACAGTTGGTGACCAAAGTTGTAAACTGTGGTTCAGTCCAGGATGAAAGCCTGTTTATTTTTTATGAAGATGGGATGGGATTCATCCATTCATGGGGCCCATCTTCATTGCTTCAGCCCCACAGCGGGATGATCCTCCAGGTAAAGACCAAATTTCTACGGTAAAGAATCCCTAATTGGACTAATTGGATCAAGATTAATTGGATCCGGGGATGGTGGAAATGGGGGGATGTAGCCAACATGCTAAATACATACCCACGGTATAGCAAATATAATCACATATACTAAGAATGTATGGAATGAATTTTATTGCATCCACATTCTTGTAGGTCTGTTGGAAGGTCTTGGGGAAATCGGAGACTTGGATCAAGGAAGAAATGTCTAGGAAACAGCAAACACCAGGCTTGGATTTTGAACATGATTAAAAATTTTAAGGATAATGATGCGCAATGACATATTTTTGGGATTTTTGTAAATACTATCCAGTGAAGACGTGAATTTTTAGCGGGGTATCCAATAAGATTGGCCATGATGTTGGCCATGTTTGTTTTGAGTACAGACTTCCAGTATGCAGGTTCCCAAATTCTCCATGGCCGGTGTGTTTGCCATACATCATAGACCATTTCGAACCTTTAGATGGTGAGGGGGTGAGGTACATAATGACGTGGCCAAAACTGAACATGATGTATCTGGCAGTATCCCGCTTTTTTCTGTTCCTATGAGGTGAACATCCGCCATGGCTGGCAATCGACAATTCCTGAGATTTTCAGCAGTGTTTTCCATCCCGATTTCAGCCAGGCTATGGCCACAATGAAGAGACAGAAGAGATGCGCGAGGCTGGGGGAATCACTTGAGTGATTTTGGAGGCTAGGTGCCAGTGTGGTTTCTATGGTAGTTTCAACTATCAAATCTGATAGACTTGATTTGACGATAGCTATATAGATGGTTTTCCATTGGAAGATTGAATTTGAGGGATAGTTTGGTGGGGTCATTTGAAAGGTTCGGTTGGAGTTGGAGGATGTTCAAATGAAGGCTGTGGAAATGTCCAGGGTGTAGAGTGAGTAGAGTAGCTGGGCACCACATTTGCATTGAAATCAAAATTCTATAAAATTCTTACCTTTTGAATCGGTGTGCGAATGGGTAGTAGTGGGATTCGCCATGCCGAATGCGGTCGGTTCAACGGGACGATTTTGGTCGCAGGATGTGAAGTCTCTTCAGAAGAATACCTTGGAGCAGGGCCCTTGAGGGAGAACGTGGAACTCGTGGAACTCGTGGAACCAGCACTTGACGAAATATGTGGAGATCCAGTATGGCATGTTGCCACATAGCTGAAATATCTTCAAATTATGAACTTGAATTTCGTTGATATAATGTGGGTAAAACAATGCCATAAACCACCCATTTTCCTGGGAATGGTCAACATACCACCTACAAAAATGGTGATTTGGAGGATGGTTTATGGCATTGTTTTCCCCACATTAATTTGAGATTAAAATGAGGCTCTGCCGGAAGATGAAGGCAGTGCCCAACGTGGTGCAGGAGCCAGCGGTTCGATAGCGCCATTCGGGTGTCGGTCGCGCCAGTGGATGTTCCCGTATGAAAAAGGTAACGTATGCAATGCCATGGGGATTTCATGGGGATATCATGGGGATATCATGGGGATGTAGGAGTGGATATTGATAAAATATGAAACTGACTAGAGACATATCAGACATATCGAATTGTGCTACAGCTTGCTACTGTACCTCTTCAGAACAGTTGCAATTGACCAGTTTTGGTTGACGAAGAGATTGCTGGTAATGTATGATAATGTCATGAATATAAAGCAGATTACCACAGACCATATATACAGCTTATACATGCTGTGAGATGTACACAACACTGTATTTGCCATCCCTTTAATTTACATAGATCCTGTCAGATAGGTGGGTTGAAGACAACTTTCCTCTGTGAATGATGCTCAGTGTCAAGCTGCTAGTTCCATGGCAGATGTCCGCATGTTGCAGGAAATCACTATTCTAATATATTCTAATGGTAAATCATCTATAAATGGTCCATTTTCCATATGTTACTGTCCATTTTCGGCTACCCTTTTCCCCAAACAACCGAGTTCTCCATCGACCAGGAGTTGAGAAACTTCCAGGATCGTGAATCGCGGCCTGCTGCTATGATCCAGTTGGGGGACCACAGCGGCGAGCTCGAGTGGTTGCTCCAAGATATTTCACCGGGCGTTTTCCGCCTGAACGTAGGGTGTTGGGAGCAGCCTCGTTGAAGTTGTGCTTCAGTGTTTTCTTTCAGGCTTATAGAGTCTTCGGCTTTTCTGAACAGTTACATATTACATATAGATTTGTACATCAGGTGAATTATGGATGGGGCATGGTAGAACTAGCGCGGGCGTACCGAGATTGTAGGTTGATTGATTGATTCATATTGATTTAACATGATTTAACTATCATTTCATTCGATTGAGAGGTTGACAGGCTGATAGGTTTGTAATTATACAGATTGATTGATGCATGAATAGATCGAAGAAGATAGGTAATGCTTTAGTGGAAGTTCCTATGACTGATAGATTGATATCTTGATAGGTCGATCGATTGCTGGATACATGCTGTATCGAATCATGTCCATTCTCACCCCATTATTTTATTGAACAGAGGTCGCATATTCAACGACTTGTTTTTGGCATGAAGTGTTGTGACATGTTCAGTGGATCTAGCCATTTTTTACCACACAGCAACACTCAAAAAGTTTCACTCTCTTAGGTGGCCCTTCCCATAAACGGGCTGGGAAATACCATCATTTGGGAGTTATCTACTATCTACCACCGACATGCACTTCTCAGCCATCATTAGGGCCACTGGCCGAGGGTTCTGCTGGGATCATCAGGTTTTTGAAGACCTTAGCAGACATGCAGGAGCTCACTTTGAAGCGTCGTCGCCTTAGATGTCGTGCAGGAGATCATCCTGACGTAGACTTGAAACTAGTATTTCTTATTTAAGGTCTTGTTATTTTGGCGCGCCTGGCGCCTGGCCTTTTTGATATATTTTTTTCGCACCTGTTCTGCCAGAATTTTGCTGAAAGATCAATAAATTGTCTTCATGCCGGGAAACACACCAAACATCACCAAACTACTTAGATCAAACCTACCAAGTCGTTTCTTCCAGGCTGGAAATTGGTTTTGGACATTCTTGGACCCGGTCGCTGTTTGTTTGGTGAACTCTCTTCTGTTTGAGATCGAATCTACCCATTTGACACATGGTCATTCTATTTGTTGACCCGTCGTATTTCGGCTGCTTTGTGCCAGTTGTATTTGATTATTTGGTTGAAACCATTCACCTCTCAATATTGTCTTATCACAATGTTCCCTTTTTGGTTAAACCATGTCAAAACCCATTTGTTGATGGTAAAAATCTTCATGTTTCATGCCTAGAAACCCAAGTCTTCCTATGTAGAAATTTGAAAACCGAACATTGGATGCTTCAAGGCCAAGTTTTTGCAGATAAACAATGATAACCTCCCATTTACACCGGGCCCGGAGTACCACACTGTTTGCCATATTGCCATATAAGATAATTGTATATGATTGTACAATATTATTATACAATCCCCGTATAAATATTGTACAATCATATATCACATCCCAGTATAAATTTAAATATTGTATTGATTTGCTTTTCATATCACAGTTCAATCCCAAATCCCAAGAAAACTCACCCCGGCGTCAAGGTCTGAGCACCACTGTAGAGGAGGAGAAGAGTCGACAGGAACTTCTGGAGTTGACGCCTTGGTTTTTCCCGCCCATGGCACATGCTGATTTTACATGACTTGACTGCTAGACATTGCGATTTTAGGTGTTTACATGTTTTTACATTGGTGAACATGTCAAAGTGTCAAACAAAGACTACAGTATTTCATAGGATTGAACAGCAGCAAACATGGGAATTGAACTGGGTATACCCTTTCAGAATCAAACCGCGCTATCCATGTTCATGGGAAAAACAACAAGTATTAAATCGTATCTTTGACTGAAGGATTGTCCATTGCCAGATTTGATTGTTTGGGTACGTTAACCATGGGTTACCCCAAGAAGATCCCATGGTTGATTCGATCTTTTTATGGGGACTTTCAGTTTTTACCGGGTGTCGAAGACTTGGTACAGCTGTATCATTTGATGGCCATACTATGTCCAGGTATATGTCCCATCCTGAAACAAATCCATACATGGGAATATGATGGAATATGGCACATCTTGGTGGCAAAACAAATGTCGCAACATCACACTATTTATAGCGCGTCTGAGGCACTACAAGAGCCGTGAAGCAGAGGCACCGCTTTTTTCATTCTTTGGTGCATGAAATTGATATTTCAATAGGGTGTAACCCAGCAAAAAGAACAAAAGCCAGGATTTCACCAAGAAGAATGAGGATTTGATCCTGTTAATCCATTCATCCTATGTTGACCAATCATATTTGATTTGGGGATGGGTCATCCATTCAATCTGGCGAGATCTCAGGGACCAAACCAGGCCGATTGGTTGATTGTTATATGGATTATACTGTTGTACTAGTTATACTATGTTATGGTTGATGATCCCAATCATTGTTGATAGTATACCCCCAACTATTCAATATTATAACATATAACATCATATAACATATTGGTTCATTATTATCCCCACTATTATATGTTATATTATGGGAAACAGATGATTATTATCCCCAATATTATATATTGTGGTTTTATCATTATCCCCAATATTCAATATTATATGGGTCATTATCCCCAATATCCCCAATATTGATGATGATTTCAACATGGGGAAGATCACAGCGAATGCGAAAATCAGGCCAGCGCCCGTCGTCAGCAGCTGGATCGGGATTTGGCGCACATTCGCGTGGAGACTTAACGAATGATCTCCTCAGCATCAGAAAGAGGGATTGAACCAGCAACAATGGGAGAATTTAATTGTGATATATGAATATCTTTGATATAATGTGATATATGTATATATATATATATATGTAATATATATAATATATATATATAATATATAATATATATATATAAAGAAATGATACATATGTATATTACGTATATATATATGTATTCACATATACATATCCATATCCTTGAATCTAGCATCAATTTGTTTAGTACTGTCCTGGCCATCATTTTAGGGGACCATTGACATTTAAGGGAGGTATTTACTATTGAGAGGGGCTTGTTGCCGCGGGAAAGTATGCTTTCCTCATGTTCTTGTATCCTTTGGGAAATGGTCATGATCAAAGATTATGTTTAAAGGGGGAGGCCTGACCCAGAGAAGAACACATATTCAGCTGCAAAATGCACTCCTCTAGAACAATGGTAGCCATTAGGTTCAAAATGTGGCAAATTCCAAAAATAAATTCCACCTGAGAAGAGAAAACATGATATATCTCCACTTTGAAGCATTAGGTACAACAGAATATGTATGTGACATAAAATGCAAAATTACAGTGGAGAAGTTGAGGTCATGTACTTATCGTAAACAATAGTGATCCTTCTTTTTGTGTGGCACATATCATGAAAATCAGAAATATACTGTATGTGTTTTGAAACCTGGGGATACACTACTGTAATGTTTCCGTATGATTGTGGTACAATACCACATTCTTTTGAAAGAAATGAGTAATCTTTGAAAGCACAACCTCAATTCATCTACAAAGCGTATTTCAGTTAGAAAAGTAAGGAAACTCCCTGGTGTTTTCAAACAGGTTGTGGATATGTTGAATAGATTGGTTACCCTTGATGCAGTGCCACCAGGATATTCAAGCAAAAATCTGCCCTGCCATGGTGCAGCCTGTCACAATTAATCTCATATTCTAATTGATTGTGGAAGAACATGCAATGTTAAATGAACAAGACTTGTAGTTTATTAGTTTGAGTTGCACAGCACAGCGATTGTCCAAAGAGGAATACATAACCTATCCCATTTATTACGTCTTGCACCTGTGCTACATTTCCAGCAAGTAATGCTCTGGAGAGATGATATTCTTCAAAGAAGAACACTTTTCCTATGCAGCATCCCCTTCTTTCAAAAAGATAAGTTTTCACTTAAAAGCTGGGTGATTGCTATGAGCTAGCGCAGAAGTTTTTTGGAAAAAAACTCCTTTGAATGCCCTTGAAGGTTGTTTTTTGAAAAAAACACTAGCTCTCTAGAATATGCAGTGTATTTAAAGTGCAATATTCCTGTCTCCCTTTTTTATAATGGAACTATTTCCTCGACCAGATACACTTTCCATAAATCAATGTTTGACTTAAAGTTGCATTCATTTGTTTAAACAACAGAAACACTATTGTTGCAGAATATGACGTGTATATGGTTGTAGATTATGACATCTGTCTATTAAAGAAGTTACACCCCCTTGAAAATTCAGCTTTTATCTATGTTTGAAGGTAACACCATTTCTTTCAAGGATACGAATGTCACACTTCTTTCAAAAAAAACAGCTATCTCGTATTTGGCAAGTAGCACCATTTACAGTATTTGAAAAGTCCTTGTCCTTTCCTTGGAAATGCATCACATTCATGTGAAGGAAAGTCATTGTCTCAGTTGTCCTTTATGTTTGAAAATAACACCATTTCTTCGAAATGAATGTGATACTGCTTTTAAAGACGCCCAATGCCCAATTGCTATTTGGAAAGGACCACCAATGAATGAAAGGACATGTTTCACTCACAAGATTGCGCATCCCCACAGGCTTCATCCCTTCAAAAGTTGCACATCCCCAACACTGCGCATGTTTATCCCACAAACATTTTTTAAAGTCATGGTTTGTAAAGGATACATTTGATAAACACATGATGCCTTAGAAGCAAGATGAATCAGATTTGGCTTGGTTTGATCCGGATTATATAATCTGGATTAATCCTGGAGATCAAACATATTAAAAAAAAAAAAACACTGTTTTCCAGACTAGTCTGAACATGGTTCGATCCAAGTAGTTCCCAACACATTTTTTTTGTTGGGTGCTTTTTGGTCAAGGGTGCCTTAGTGACAACGCAAAACCTCCGGGAAAAATAGGTTTGTTGACAGCGCGAAACAACCACTTTTATCCCAAATACACAATAAATATATACACACATTTGGTGATTTTAGCATTGGCAACAAGCCTTTCTGTTACTATTAGGGGAAAGGGATTACTTGAATCTATTGCCGTCATATATCTGGATAATATACAGTAATACGCAGGAAATCTAAGATTAGCCATCTCGACAGGGTGACAATCTGGTGTATTCATGGATCTACACCGAAGAAACATGCACAACTTGAGTTGTTCAATCTTAGACTATTCTTTAAGATGTTTGCTGCTCAAATTGTTCTTTGTATATCCTTTGGGAATCCAACCTCGTACTGGACACCTCCCATTTTTTAATGCAATATATGATTATGTATATATATATATATATATGTTGAGAGTTATATATATAGTGATATATATATAGTGATATATATATATATAGTTATATATATAGTGATATATATATATATATATATTACATGATACTATAATATATTATAGTATATTATAGTATATGACTATATCGTATGTATTATATATACATAATGACATTATACATAGTGATATATATATCATATATAGTGATATATATATATATCTTACATATAGTATATATATACATATATTATAGTATTTATATGGTCATTGGTTGTATACAACCAAAGGGTATCTCGTAAAGCAATCGGGTTGTCAGGATGATGCTGAGGCCACTTCTGGGAGCCAACGGCAAAAAGCCAGGGTTCTTCTTCTAAGCCACAGAAGAGCTGAAAAGACCCAGAAAATCACCCATTTTTAGTGGAAACAAATTGTCCAACCCCGATGAATGGCGGGGTCGAACTGTTAGTTTACTGGAGGAGTAAACCTCAAAAGCGTAGATAACCAGCGGAGATATTGCGATTGCTGAAGTATCGTACTTCCTAGAGAATGATGGGCAAGGGGGGATATAATCGTGAGATCAAAATATCATGGGCACCTAGACCCTCAATTTACCCATAGAAATTGGTCTGTGCCTTTGCATTTTTTTGATGGATCACCGAAGTCACGGAGGGTAAAGGGAAAAAAACACAGCCACAAGAAGGGCTCCTCTTTCTTTCAACCCCCCAAAAAAAGGAGGGTTGAATTGATAAGATTTCTTGTTGTCACTGCAGACACATGATTTCATCGGGTGGGCCCATCATCGAAAGGTTGCGATGGTTTTGGTGGATTCCAGACAATTTGAAACAAACGGCAACGGCAACGGCAACGGCAACGGCATCTATTTGTTTTTTGGAACCATCACATATTGTATGGAGGTTCCTAAAATGGGACCTCAAAATCCCAAACACTGTCATTTTGAGTAGCGAAATAACTGGTTTGCGGCAACCCAAATTTATGAAACCTCCATACATATGTTAAAACACATTCCGAAAAAACAACGGTCCAGTGGTGCGTCAAGACGCGCCTGAAATGCTGCCAAGTGACGTCATGTTCTATTTTCTATGGTTTTGGCGGTGTTTTTGTGTTTTTTTCATCTGCTTGTGTCATGTCATTT
>Ga0126342_10015640_pt1 | contig 13285 bp, 11 predicted proteins | sample Cyp1metagenome_FD_92528 | JGI IMG/M metagenome (GOLD analysis project Ga0126342, IMG submission 92528) | Coral microbial communities from Lord Howe Island, Old Settlement Bay, Australia - Cyphastrea 1 metagenome | ecosystem: Host-associated > Invertebrates > Cnidaria > Coral ...
CAGAGAAGAGCGGGTTGTTCGACCATGACACATGCAACGGTGAAGTTTAGGGTGATGCAGTGTCAACTCACAACGCGTAAATGGATTGCTTTTGGCTGTCGGCAACAATCCAAGCACCCAGCTGTTTCCCAAAGAAGGCTGTGACATGGCTTGCAGTGATGTGCCGATGTTGGAGGGAGCGTCCAGGACACTAGTGAATCCCAAAACTCAACCCTGCCTGGCTGTTTACAAGTCCGGCAAGAAGCAACAGTTAAGTTGTCCTCTTTGACCTCTGTGCTCAACACAACCAGAAGTTTGTCCACAAGTTCAAGATGAAGAGAGCACGTGTTCTCGCAGAGCATTGTTTGACCAGCTCACAGAAGCCATCACTTGCGCAGAAGCTGAAGTAATTTTAGTTTGCCGTCTTTATCGCATGTATAAAAAAGCAAAGTTCGATGCTTCTTCTTGCGTTTGTGTCGCAGCCACCAAGCACTTCGCATGCTACGCTGTCCAACAGTCGTTTGGATGAGCAGTTTCATTTTTGCAAGGTGGCTTCGTGTAAGGATGCCGTACATGTCAGGCAGACGTTGCCGCCACGTTTTGAACGAAGCAAGAGTTGCAAGAGCAGGCCGGGTCATCCAAGCGTTTTTCCTTTGAACGGAACAGATTTTGGATTGGGACCATTTTAAGAGCCAGACTTGGCGCGCAGCAAGAGTTGAAGAAACCAAGGATGAGGTAAATGTACTACGTCTCAAATTTGTTCGTATGCCAGTGAAGGGTTGCAGCAATGCGCAGGTTCTGCCTAACATGCAGTCTCAGGCGTTTTTCTTGGATACGCCCTCAATAAATGCTTCGTGTTCTGTGAGAGTTGACCCGTTCTGAGACCGCTAGCTTTTGATTGGAAGACATGTCTGACTGCCCCGCATGCTTGGGTCAAAAACCCGGAGCGCTCCGAAACATTCCCGTTTGGCTGAAAGCTTCTTGTCTCAGATTTCAAGGTTCAACACTGGCTGGCCAATCTTCTATATGTTCGGAAGCTCTGGCTTTGCCTTCTGAAGTTGCCTTGTGCAAAGGGTTTGCAAAGCCACTCGCGTTCTGACATAGTTCCGCTTGCCAGGGAGCCCAGAGCCATAATGAAAAAGTACCGGTTGCTTGGGCACATTGCCTTCCCACCATGCGCCTGTAGTTGGTTGGCCAAAGCACGCCCCGCTCTCACAAGTCGCGTGGCGACGTGCATGCAGACAGCCCGATGGAGTGCCCTTGTTTGGAATATTTCTGCCCAGATGCCTCTACTTGCAGTTTTTTTCAAAGCATTCCCCCAAGGCAATGAAAAGGTAGTGATGCCCATGGCAATGAAAAGGTTGTGATGCCCAGGCCCAAACACTTTCTGCACATCTCCTTGCGGGCATGCGTTGATCTAGCGACCTTGCCTGGTTGCGCAATTGCAGTGCCATGGCCCCAGTTTGTTGCCGTAATTTTGGAGCGCTGCCAAGTGCCAGCTCCCGCGTGTTCCCGGCTATTTGCTCAGTTCTGGTGACCGCAGCCAGGTCAAGGAGTAAAAATGAATTTTGCTTACATGCATCAATTAATTTCAGTAAACTCTTCCAGGTTCATACGAGCTGTATGTTGGAGATTTGCGCATGATGCCGCTTGCAGCCTATCAACGTTGAATGATGCGCATGCCAGCCGCTTTGATTGCATCGTGAAGTCTACCTGATGATGATCTCAGATTGTTGCAAAGGACAGGCACAGCAGAGACTGCGTTCAACTTTTCTGTCGAGAAAAAAGTCTGCGCTGGACCTTTTGCAGAGCCACACCAGCCGTGCTTTGTTTGTCATACCCTGCTTCAAGTCTTGGCAAAACTTTGTGCAGAGAGATCCCTCATTTTGCATCGTTCTGGCACCTTGCAAGACTTACCCAGGGCCTCTGCAGATACTGAGGAGCATTGGCAGATGAGCCGAAGTCTTCCATTTCTGGCGTGGCTTTTGGAAAGTGGGCCTTGCTCTCCTGGAATCACACAACATGCCTAAGTCCATAGTGCAAGCAGGTGACAGACTTAGTTTGAGAGCTTAAGTTTCAGATGCTACTTGTACGTGGGGTTGTGAAGTAAATCAGGAATGCGCAATTCACATCTGCCCCTTTGCTTGTGGTTGTTAAATCCATATTGGTCAGTTCATTGATGTGATTATGGAAAGGAGCGTGCGCTCATCCAATGCTTGGTGCTAAGCCCGTGGAAGACTGGGCGCAAAGAAACCTGCCGGCCTTGGAGTCACGGTCTGTGTTTATCGCTTGTTCCAGTCAAGGTGACGTTTTTGGTCGCAATCCCAACTTTTTCACATTGCCTGTACGAACGCCAAGCTGCCAAACATGCCAAGCCCAGTGCCAGGAGCTTCCAAGACTTCATCGGGTGCGGATCGACATATTCTGCCAGAGGGTGTTTTCATTCTCTGAATCCGTTGGTCTGTCCGGTTTGCGCTTTAAGAATTGTGAGCGGTTCAACAGCATGCAGACCCAGTTTGCAGGGGTTGCCTGAAAGATTGATTGGGTTTGCAACACTGCCAAACCGCCATAGAAAAGGACGCGGGTTGATCCTTGCATGTTGAAGCCCACCATAGCTGGCCGCTCCGGCCTTGCACGGCTGGTCCCATTCGCGCGTTGTGCCATGTGATCAAGGCTACACTGAAGGCGTTTTCAAAACCCATGCAATTCTGATAAACCAGCACTTTAGCCCAACACTTCCATTGATTTTGGTCATGGGCCGGCATGAAAGGCTCCCCACCAGGCGCAAGGTGGGAGCAAGTTGAGGCAAGCTGCGTCCTGGGACAGGCCAGCGCTGCTGGGAGATTCAATAGTTTTAGAGAGGCTACGACAAGTTGATGGTTTGAATGTGTTCGAAAGCTTTTTCTTATGTTGAACAGATGTTCAATATGTTGAATATGTTGACAGATGTTCAATATGTTTGACAGATGGTTTGGCAATGCGGGCAGGGACCCTAATTTTATCAAGCGGGCCGAGATTTGTTTGTCTTGCGTTCGATGATCTCAGTTGGAGTTTCAGAGCGGCCCTACTTTTGAAATCAGTCTCCGCGTGTTTTGCAAGATTGCCGTAAGGCCCTTGGTACAATCAAGTAGACCAGTCCTTCTTTAAAAAAATCAGGATGACTGAAAATTCAAAAGCTGTCGTTGCTTTTTCCCAAAACAAGTTGCTGTGTCTCTAGATGAGCGGCTCTAGTGAGGATTCAGTGAGGATGTTGAGTTGAGTGAGTTGTTTGCTTGCCTATACTCCATGGAGCACAACCAAGCGTCTAAGTGGTGCGCAAGGTCTAACAGAAAAAATACACAACATGGGGGAGCACGGCATAATATAGGGCAGATCAGATGAACTTTACCTTTCACCTTTCACCGGTAGTCATGTGTGATTCCAGCCAGGCGGAGCCACTCTTGACAGGAGTCAACAAATCACATGACATGACCTTGATCAGTGCATACCCATGTTGAGCGCAAATTTCTCCAACGATGGTGCAGATCAATGCCTGCGTGGGGGCATAGACTTGATTCATCCGCAAGATGCGCTATGTTGGGAAGTGGCTCTGGGTGGTTTTTGTGCATTCGTGCCTGGCTCTCCTTCTTCGCTGGAGCACTGCAGATGCCCAGGGTGTCAGCGCATCGGCTGCAGCCTGCAGAACTTTTCGGGGTAGGTCAGCGGCGCGACAGCCTTTTGGCCATCAACCGTGGGGTATGCAAGTAGTTTTTTTGGAACGCTCCTGCAATAGACTTTCGAGCATTGGGCCAGGTCTGACTTTTGAGCCCATTGTTGTTGTATGGCTCTTGGACATCACAGAAGCGACCAAGACTCCACGTGCTCCATGTGCTCCGCACAAAAAAAACCGAAGGCATGGAAAGACAGACAAGTGCAGATTGCTGAAGGCTTTGCTTTCCGTGAGGACAACGAATGCAAAGCTTGGATAGCCGTGCCACCTGCGAACGAAGCACGTTGTTGAGTCTGCTGAAGCAGCAGTGCTTCGTTGCTAGGCATGGATGTCCATGTTTTCTTGTACTCCAGCTGCATGTTTGCTTCGAACATGTCTGCTAGAATTATTGCCCCTGCCCTGGGAGTTTGCAGCGCGTGTTTCTCATGCTCCCGGGCTGAAAAGGTCCTGGGGCCGACAGGGTGATTGTCTCCGATTTTTCTGATGATTCTCCTTGAGTAGATGACGCGGCTGCTCACTCAACACCAAACATGCCGACTCCAGCCACGCATCCCCACGGTCAGGTTTGGTTTGTGACTACGCATTCAATCATCTGGTTTTCAGTCGGTACGCTGCAAGGCCAACTTGCTGGCAAAAGTTCAAAGCGACATCATCAATCACGAAAAGCAGATCAACGAGAAGCATGAAGTTCCTTAATTAACATCCTGGTCCAGACAAGAAATCTTTGACATAGACAGACTTGTGGTCCAACCAGAAGACATGCCACTTCTGCGAGCAAACCAATCCTTCCGAGAGTCTGCTTCCTTCTGCCTCAATGATTTTTCGAACACGCGGTCCGTCCCACTTCTTCTTTGCTGGGGGCCGGCTCGGCTCCCACTGTCTCGGACAAGTTGCCTTGCAAAGACCTTCGGGGCCTTATATGTCATTGGCGATGGCAATACTCCAAGGCCCACGTCATTGCCTTGCGACTTTGCTTGAACTTAGCTATGCCTTGCCTTTGCTCAGCGGCACAGGACATGTGGAGCATTGCTGTGTAGATGTATCGTTGTGGAACAAAAACTACAGTCGCAGCGGCTGAAGGCCAAACCACTTTAGGCAGGTCTATTGGGCGGCACCTTTGCTAGTCTCCTGACAAACAGCCAGGGATGTCACTGAGGTGTGAAAGTTTTTTTTTGAACAAATCAGCCATGCATGTTGTAAGCCCGTTTTAGACTTCAGCGCGACTGCCTTCGCCAGAGGCTGCCAACTTCCCATAACAATGTTGGCACAGATTTGCGCACCTGCTTGAGACCCCTCTGCTGCTTGGCGAGTTGGCGCAACAGAATACAAAACCAAGTCTGACCAGACTTACGATGAAGAATCGCACAGCATACCAGAGCCAAATACTTCCTGTTTGACTTGCTTGCAGGAGTGCAGAAAGCTTCTGTGACACACTTGTGTTTCGCACCAGCAAAAGGTGCGCGGAGGTGCTCGCTGCATGTGAATTGTGCTGAGTGGAAGGGCTTGAAGTTGGAGGACGAATGTTATGATATCCCGCTTTGATATTTTTGATGCGATTGCCGACGGAAAAGAGAAGAATTGGAAGTCCACATCTCTCCTTTTCAACTTGGCGATGCGACCCGTGACATTCCTAGCAATGCAGGTTTTCCGACTCGTACATGCTGAGTCTCACCAGCTTCCCCGTTGATCCCTCTTGCAAACTTGTAGGTTGTTGCCAACTTTGTGCACAGAAATTGCAGAGGACCGTCAACCCCTAAAAGCACCGTTGCCACACGCAACTGCTGTAAAGCCAACAGGAGGACGCTGTGGGCTATGGAGCGCGATCCTCCAATCAGAGCTTGGTATGGAAGAAACAGAGCTGTGCGATGCAGGAAGAGAATGTACATGATCATGTTTTATTGATGCCTGGTTTGAGACAAAATCGGGAAGTTGATGTTCTGACTACTTCTAGGCCTTCGTTTTTTTCTTGCTTGCCGGCCCATGCCTTTTATTTCATCCGTCCTGCTGCTTCTTGAGATAAATCATGTGATTGCTGGCCAGCCTTCCAGGCGTCCCTCAGGTAAGTTTGCTTTGATTGCGGTGTCGTTCCTTTGGCAGTTGCAATGCCCTCATTGATCATCGCGCGCTGCCTTGACATCAATTGCGCGGATTTTTTGGGCCACCATGCGTTGCCCCATTCGCAAGCCACCTTATCCCAACTTTCGCATGCCGTAGCACTCCAGAGTTGTCGGTATCCATTTTGTAGAACTTGGTACACCTGAGTTAGCGCAACGCAAAGGACCACCCCTAACTCCTGGTGCTGTTCATGTCCTCCCCGGAGTGGGCCTTTCACTCGGGTGAAGCTGTCAGTCGGCGGCTTGTCAGGGCAGCGTTGCAGAAATTAAGACGGCTGACAAAGGCGAGAGTATGACAAGAAGTGGCTGATGTCAAACTCTTGCGCTGTGCCATCATCGTGCAGCTCATTTGCGCCAAGGACAAGAACTACGTCATTGGCGCATAAAAGGATGCCAGGAAGCAAGCTTGCAGGAGGCAATGGCGGTAATGCCATGTTTTAGCAGTTTGAGTTGACTTCCGAAGCGTGTGTTTCTGTCCTTCTGCGTTTGTTTCGCTTACGCTGCGCCATGGTTGCAGTTCATTGGAGTGTTTAGAGGTTACACCGTTACATCGGGCTTCACAAAGGGTCGCAGGCAGACGACAGGCATGTCACAGCTTGCCTGGTCCAATTAAAGGCTGGCCATTCAGCATGGTGCCGGAGAGATGTGCGGGCCGCTTGGGTCAGTTCTCACCCTGCGGCCTTCACATTGGGGGCTCAGATGTGTTGCCCCACTAACCCTTGCAAGCTGTGTTCTTTTCGCTTGGTCTCCGGAACTGAGAGTACATTCTGAATACACGATGATTCTGCACCACATGAGCTGGCCTAGCAAACCTAGTAAAACCTGTAGAAGGCAAAGACGCCATAATTATGTTGCAACATAAGAGTGCATGCTTCCTTGCGGTGTTGTTAGAAGGTCTCCAAATCACGATGTTTAGGGCAAGAGCACCAGCTTAAATGTTTCTGTGTTAGTGGGACCCATCGCGACCCTATATTCATTCTGAACCGATGAACCGAGGAAGAACACAAAATTCAGCAGCTCAGCAGCGTGAGTTGAATCAGGTTTCGCAATGTTGGTTTGGGCGCCAGCTTGTACTGCAGTCTCACAACAAACAGTCAGTGCTGCTCTTTGCAAGTTCATGTTTCGAAGGAGCACAGCAAGTCGTTGCGCGCTTTCATAGCACTGTGACGCTGGCTGTTTTCGTCGCACTTAGCTGCTCATCGCCCAATAGAGGTTTCATCATGCTCACGAGAATGTAGAACTACATTTGCACTTCTGTATTCCGTCTCCATTGCTTCTCTCGGTGTTTGGAAATTCAGGAGTTGGAGATATCGTTGTGTCAAGTGGAAGAACCAGGGAAAAACATACATTGGGATACATTGGGTACATCTCCGGGTTGCTGAACTTTCCCGTCAAACGCTTTCATTCACATCATTGAAGGCTTCATGAACTCACCCGCAGCAAAACAAAATCTCAAAACTACAGACACCATTGTATTTCAGACTCAGGGTACCAACTGCTGAACAGGAATGTGATTGTAAAGTCCATCGCCTTCCTGTTCAGCTTGATCTTGCGGAGGAAGGAAGATTCCAAAGCCAATTGCGCTGGGTGTGCTTGTCTTGTTTGCAAGCCTGAGCAGCAAAACGTGGATCAACGACGGATTTCAAGCTTGATCTGACAAGCGAGGGAGGAAGTTGTTCATGCGGCGCAGCAATGATTGATTTGCTTGTGTATGTTGTCCAATCAAGCAAAAGGCGGCGGTTTGCCCACCTGCACGGCGATCATGATTTTGGGTGTGCCCATGCCAATGAGACACGCAGTTGATTTTGCAGTGTCATTGCTGTCGGAGCTGGAGATGCCTAACCTGCGTCGTGCACTATGTTTGTTTCTGTGCATCGGCCCGCCGGGCCTACAAGCATTCAGTGCGCCTTGTGCATTGCGAAGGTTTTTGGCTTTGAACAACGAAGCCCCGCTCCACTTGAGTGGGAATCTGTGGCGAAGGACAAGGCTGCGTACAGGAATTCGCACTCCATTTGCTTGCGTACGAAACAGGTGTTTTCCGAAACCCAAGGCTGCACGAACTTGTTCGGCTCAACTGACATGCTGGTCATCTAACTTAGCGAAGCCAGCAGAAGAATGCAAGTGCCATGCAGTTTGGGACCTTTGGCCTTTCCTCAGATTGCGACGAAGGCGGCGCAGGAGCCGAAAGAGACCACATGCCAGATCCAGCCGTGGCTGTCAGCCTAGGGCAGGTTGAGGTAGCAGAAATCAAAATGCGCCTAGCATATTCAGGGGGAAACCAAGGAAAAACAAAAGCCGCATACCGCATACCTGTTTGACATTAGAAGCTTTTGAGCTGATCCAGTCACAAAGCGATCAACCCCAATGATAGCCATAGAGGCTTATCTCCAACTTTGTCAAACCTGCCACTTGGATGATGCCGAGCCCTGTGGTCAGCTAATCGGTTGCAGAAACAAAGCGGCCCGCCGAGATATTTTTGCCCTATAGAACTTTGCTGGGCCATGTTTGAACTATTGGAAATTGTCCATGCCGCCATGGAACGAGGAACTTCGCACATGCGCAGTCTGTTGGTAGCAGTTGCGGTGGAATTGCAGTAAATTTGCTAGCCTACCCCACCATGGAACCCCGCAATGCAGTGAGCAATGAATCGACGCTGCCTCTGAAAAATAGACACAAGAATGCGCTGTTGCCCACGCTGCAGGCCCAAGTACCGCTCGCTTAATAATGTTTTGCAAAGGTTCCGCATCGTTACGCTGGTGAGCCACTGGTGAGCCGCTCTGTGAATTTTGCTTGCCACCACCTTTTTTCAACCCTTTCAGATTTTGATATTGAAGTCTAAAAGGCGATTCAAGCCTTGTGGTGTGCCAGCAAAGCTGTCCAGTTCGACTTGAGCTGTGACTGGTTAAGTCCATTGCCACTACTATGTGGTTGTTCCCTGGACGCAACTTGGCTTGACATGCCTTTGGCACTGGTAGGCATCTGGTGTTGCCGGCTTTTAAATGGGCCACCGTAAAAATTCCGGCAATACTAAACATGTAAGGGACGGACATTCGGTTTCTGTAAACTGATGGAAATTGTAAAAGTACGAGGTAAGCGATGGGACCTTTCCAAATTAGCGATGCCCCCTTTCAAGGTAATGTGATTTTGGACATTGATTGATTTCTGACGTCGTTTGTGAACCAGATTTGGGCTCACGAAGGTTCGTGCTCCTCAGAAAAAGTTCGTCTTGATATCCATGGTGTGGTCCGCAGAGAAGTTAATCCGCAGAAGCAGAAACCAAGTCCCTAAACATGTTTCACTGGCTGCCTGCGCATCCTTGCCTTGCATGTTTTCAGTGACTCTCCACCTGAACTTGCGCCATTTCGATTGCCTCTCCGCTTACTTTATCTCCCCACTGCTGTTGTTTAGTGAAGCTTCTTTGTGACAAACTATTGTCGTTGCTGACGAGCCTTTCCATTGACCCCCCATGTGAACTTGCACTGTTTTGCTTGCTTCTCTGCTGACTCTAGCTTCGTACTGCTGCTGCTGTTGTTTCATGAAGTTGCTTTCTGACAAAGTACTACCGTATCAACAGATACCAAATTTGGAAAATCATGAGGTGAGTTTTAGCGATGCCTCAGCGATACCCACGCGATGCCCCTTTTTCCTGCCCCAGACACCCAAGTGCACATCAGTCTGTGACACATCTATGTTTTCTGGTGGCGAGCTAGTTAGAGATAGCTAGATAGCTAGATAGATAGGTAGCCCGCTAGCTAGCTAGCTAGACAGATAGAAAGATAGAAAGATAGATGGATGGATAGATAGATAGATAGGTAGGTATATAGATAGACTGGCCTTCTATCATCTATCTGACAAAAGAGTGGCTGTGTAGAGGTGGCTGGCCAACAAGCTGGCTGTCCATGCCGAGGATGCTGGCAACTCAGTGTGGTGTGGTGTGGTGTGGTAGGTGCAGGGTTAAAACCCAGAGACTCTCACCTGGCAGGTGGGGACAAAAAGATTTGCAAAGACCTCTTCCAGTCTCAGTAGCACCTCCTCAGATAGCTCAGAGTCCTGCAGCGAAGATGCCTGATCAAAAAGTCAAAAAGGAAGCACAGCCTCCCCTCTGCAGTCAAGTAGATCATTAAAGATTCCCTGCAAGCGATAACATCATTTTTGTGCAAGCGTGTGATAAGCGATGGGGCCTTTCCAAATTTGTGGATGTCCTTGGCAGTGAACCTAGAGTTTCCATGAGTTTCCGAGATTTGCTCAAATGGGGCTAGATAGTTTGTAATGCAACGTTTTCTCCTGGCAACCACGTGGGGCAGGACTCCAGACAAAGCATTCATACAGACAGCACAGCTCACACCACACGTGCATGTTCCCACAGCAGAGCGCCACAAGGAATAGGCATCAAACGCAAACATAAGTCGGATCAAAACATTCAAAACTCGATGTTTAGCGGGATCAAAACATGTTGTTAGGGTTGATAGAAAACGTATTGCAAAAGGACAAAGAAGGGAGGGCGGGAGGAAGGGACGGCAGGAGGAAGGAAGCACGTAGAGGGCCCCTGCGCAAGGAAACCAGCAGCCAAATAACACATGCATCATCACACAAAGGACAAGAACAAAAAGAGAAAAGCCACACTACAACAAGACCTGAAACAAGCAAGGCAACAGCAACAGTTTCGATGATTATAGAAGGAAAAACAAAAAAGAAACTACAACAAAAAACAAACAGGAACATCATATTATCAACAAAGCAAGAACATCAAGTAGAAGCAGAACAGCCGCTAGGACGAGAACAACAAGAATAAACATTACTGTCTTATACTTTCTTCGAGTGATCCTCATCAACTGACATTCAGCTTGACATTTTTCTGGCATTCTATCTGACATATTTTATTTCACATTCTATCTGACATGTATTTTGACATCAATTCTGGCAGTCTATCTGACATTTTTATTTGGCATTCTATGTATTCCTATGTGTGGTTTTTTCCTGACAAATCTGACGCCAGGGTGGCAGATTAGAAATTCGGGCGCCATCTGTGGCAAGTATTTGTCGCTTGCATGTTTGTATGTCAGCATGTTACTACCCACCGCCGTATAGTTTTGGGCTCTGTTGGCAAAATGCGTTTGATCTCCCAACTTGAGAGACCACTAATTTCACAAAGCGCGTTTTGTACATTTGAACATGTATTTATCTCGCTCCGCCTACTGCAGGTAAAGTTTGATGGGGGACGCGCCATCCCGTGGAGTGATCTGAGACGGAGAGTTGCCGGATTGAGTGAACACATATTATGCCGAAAACGCGCAGATGCTATAAGCCGATATGGAGAATTGTGGAGATATGTATACGCAATGTCAGAAGGTGTTGGATGATTGAAGCTGCTCGTCGAAATCGTCGGGGCGGATCAGCAACATCTGTGGTCGTTTTGGCCGCATTCGCCTGAAGCAGGTGGTGCTGGCCTCACTGAATGTCAACAAGTGTGTAAAGAGTGAGCTCAGAAGCAGGGCAAAAAATCAGCGAACATGTGTCAAGTCGCGGCAGAAGAAGCCGTGCAACCCGTTTACTTGTTTGGCTGTCGTGTTCAGCATGCCAGGATTGCTAGGATTGCCAGGAATGACAGCTAACTGGTACATTTGACGCTTTTAAATGGGAGTGGCAGTGCTGTCCAAAATTCTGGCTGTTCATGTTCTGAAGTTTATTGTTGTAGTTGTTGCAATCTGGCAAGTAGCAAGACTTTCTCTTCAAGTGATGTTGCTGAAATCCACAACTACTCTTTCACATGCAAATCTCTCGCCCACAATTCTCTCACCCGCAACTCTACTCTTTCACACAACTCTCACCCACAACTCCCTCACCCGCAACTCTACTCTTTCACACACTGTTCCGAGGTTTGCTCCGCTCTCATTCGCAATTCTCTCACACACACAATCTCTCACCGACAACTCTTTCACACACAACTCTCTCATTCACAATTCTCTCTCACACACACAATTCTCTCACCCACAACTTACTCTTTCACACACGAAGAGAGAGCAGAGAAGAGAGAGAAGAGAAGAGAAGAGAAGAGAGAGAAGAGAAGAGAGAGATAGAGAGAAGATGTAAGATGTGAGGAGAAGAGAAGAAAAAGAAGAGAAGAAAGAGAAAAGAAAAGAGAATAAAGAAAAAAGAACAGAGAAGAAAAAGAAGAAAAGAAAGAAATGGAAATAATATATAAGATAAGAAGAAAAAAGAAGAAAAAGAAAAAAAAAAGAAAAAACAAAATAAAATAAAAAAATAATAAAAATAAAGAAAAAAAATTAAATAACAATATATATATATAAATAAAATATATTAATTTACCATTTTTTTTTAAAAAAAAACATCCTAAATTTAAAAATTTTTGGAAATAATTAAATAATATAACTAATTACGAACGATAATTTCTTAGCGGGCTATTTTGAATTTTTATTTTGTGAAGTAAAGGGTCGGGTTGGTTTTTTTAATTTTCTTTATTCTTGAATAACTGGGAAAAAGGGACCCCCTCCCCTCCCCCTAAGGCCCCCTTAAAGGCCCCCTTAAAGGCCCCCCTTAAAGGCCCCCCTTAAAGGCCCCCTTAAAGACCCCCTTAAAGATCCCCTTAAAGATCCCCTTAAAGACCCCCTTTAAACGGCATTTTCTTTATGTATTTAATAGGTTTTTTTTACGAAATATTTTTTTCGTAAGATTTTAACAATATAATAATTATTATTATTAACATTATTATTATTATTATTATCTTTTTTATTATTATTATAATTTAATTTGAAATTTGAATTTTTTGATATTTATTTTTTAAGTATATAACGATATGATAAAAATAATAGCTTTAAATATCTATAGGTATTGTAAAAAAAAAATTATTGGAATTTATATTAATTATATATTTAATAATATATATTTTTTTTGATGGCTATTTAAATGAACTAAATAATGAATAATTATAAATATTATATAATATTTTTTTTTTTTTTATACCTAGATATTTCCGCTTTCTCTTGAATATTTAATTTTATATCCCCTAAATGAATTCTCCTTACATAATTTATATACCTTGTATATTTCTTTACGCAGCACTTTTTATAATTTTATTATTAATATTATCGTCATTATTCTTATTATTACTATTATTATTCTTATTATTCGACTTACAATTCGAATTTTTCGACATCGATTTACCGCGTATCTAACGGTACGATGAGATTCGAACATATATAGGCACCGTAAAATTACCGTAATTTTTTTTCCTCGTAGGATATATATATCAAACAATATACCTCCAAATAATTCTTTAAATAGAATAAATAATAATTAACCATGGCAATGGTGGGATATCTGTGAAAACCAATCAGGATTTATGTCATGACAGCATGTGCAATGAAACGCAAGACAGACAAACGACTGGCATGGAAACGTGAAACAACCATGGACTGCAGTACATGTACAGAAACATGTCTCCACCATGAATGGTGGCTCAAGC